>Ga0222627_1000626_pt1 | contig 13915 bp, 9 predicted proteins | sample AntAcemetageno93_FD_179859 | JGI IMG/M metagenome (GOLD analysis project Ga0222627, IMG submission 179859) | Saline water microbial communities from Ace Lake, Antarctica - #93 | ecosystem: Environmental > Aquatic > Non-marine Saline and Alkaline > Saline | place: Antarctica: Ace Lake | collected... | reverse complement strand
CCCCATTTCCTCTATGGTGGCCTTGCCGTCAGTTATGCTACCACAGTTGACATCCATGTCGTCGATCAGGGACCGGTACATTTCCGTATTGGAAGCCAGCTTGATGGTCGGGACGGGCTTGTAGCCACAGACCGAACCGCGACCGGTGGTAAAGCATAGCATGTTTGCGCCTCCGGCTACCATTCCCGTGACAGAGGCAGCGTCGTAGCCAGGAGTGTCCATAAAGACCAGTCCTTTGGCTGAGACCTTTTCCGCATATTTGTAAACCTCTACCAGGTTCGTTGTACCCCCCTTTGCCGATGCGCCCAGGGATTTCTCAAGGATGGTGGTAAGCCCCCCCGCCTTGTTGCCTGGTGTGGGGTTATTATTTATTTCTCCACTTAGCCGGCTGGTATAGTTCTCCCACCATCGGATACGATCTATCAGTTTTTGGCCCACTTCACGACTTACGGCCTTTCTCGTGAGTAGATGTTCAGCCCCGTAGATCTCGGGGGTTTCGCTCAAGATGGCTGTGCCGCCTTGTGAAATTAGGAGATCGACTGCGGCCCCGAGGGCCGGGTTGGCTGAGATGCCCGAGAATGCATCAGAGCCCCCGCACTCCAGACCGAGTGTGATATGATTCGCCTTAACAGGGACCCGTCTTACGCTGTCGGCTTTTGCCAGCATATTATCTATTGCGGCTATGCCACGGCGTACTGTTTTTCCTGTTCCCCCGGATCCCTGAATGTTCAAGACCTGAAACATCGAGCCTTCTTTCAGATCCATATTCTCAATCAGAGAGGATGTCTGGTTTACTTCACACCCCAGACCCAAGAGAAGAATACCTGCAAAGTTGGGGTTACGGGCATATCCTGCCAAGGCGCGCTGGAGTAGAGAAAACCCTTCGCCTTCGGACATGCCGCATCCGGTCCCGTGTGTCAGGGAGAGGACCCCGTCCACATTGGGAAACCCGGCCATTATTTCCCGGGTGAAGGAGTCTGCTATAAACCGGGCCACGCTTGCAGAGCAATTGACAGTGGACAATACCCCGATGTAGTTACGCGTCCCCACCCCTCCATCATTTCGTACAATACCTTGAAATGAAGCACGGTCCTCCTTTGGCACCATCCGGATAGGCCTGGCATCCACGCCGATAGCGTGATCCCTAAAGAAATCGCCCATCTTTAGGTTGTGAGTGTGGACATGGTTTCCCGGTTCTATGGTTGTAGAGGCGAAGCCGATAATCTGGCCGTATTTCCTGACCGGTTCTTCTGTATTTATTTTATTTAAGGCGACCTTGTGGCCTGCAGGAACCGAAACCCCGCGAACCACAACACCGTTGCCGATCGCGTCTCCGGGCATGAGATCTATCAACGCGACAGAGACATTATCCTCCTGATTAAGGGTTACTGTTGCTGGCTTTTTGTCAGCGATGTTGTTTTTAATCATAAATTCCATCCACAGATTACGCAGATTTCCACTATGCTCCAACAATGATGAATTCGTAAAAAATCACTCACTTGTTTTTGTCATTCCCGCGAACGCGGGAATCCAGGTAAATCAACAATCATCAATCATCAATCATCAATCCAAAACGTACTCCTTTTCCTTGAGTTTGGCATGGGCCGCCGCTAATCTGGCAATGGGGACCCTCGGCGGAGAGCATGAGACATAGCTCATCTTGATATGGTGGCAGAACCTGATAGAATCAGGCTGTCCCCCCTGCTCGCCGCAAATCCCGACCTTCAGCCCGGGCTTTGTCTTCCGGGCCCACTCCATTGTAATCCTCATCAGCCTGCCAACACCCTTGATATCCAGGACATCGAAGGGATTGTGCTCCAATATCCCCCGTTCTTCATAAAGTGGGAGGAATTTATTTTCAGCGTCCTCTCTGGAAAAGGAAAAGGTCGCCTGGGTAAGGTCATTTGTGCCGAAGGATATGAATTCCGCCAATTCGGCAATCCTACCCGCCCGCATGCAGGCCCTGACCACTTCCACCATGGTCCCGAATTTATAGGGGACCTCGATTTTGTATTTTTTCTCTACTTCTTTGTTTATCCTGGTTACATACCGGTGGACCCATTGTAGCTCTTCTAAGGTACACACCTGGGGGATCATGATCTCGGGAGAAACCCGGCCGCCCTCTTTGATATGTTCGGCCGCGGCTTCGAACACGGCCCTGATTTGCATGGCATAGATCTCCGGGTAGCTGATGCCGAGTCTGACCCCCCGGTGACCTAACATTGGGTTGATCTCGGTCAAGGACTTCACCTTCTTGAGCATAACCTCCTTGGATTCTATCATTGGCCCGGCTAAATGCCTGTCCTTGAGTTCTTCCAAATGCTTTATGATCAGCTCGAGGTTAGCCTCATAACGCTCACTCAGATCAGGGTCAATTATCTTCAGGGTGTCGGGAAGATCTGCCATGCCGTCTACCGTCTGTTTCAGCTCCTTAAGTTTGCTGATCTCATCCGAAAGCTCTTCAGCAGAGGGGAGGAATTCATGAATGGGGGGATCTAAGAGACGAATGGTAACAGGATAACCGTCCATAACCCGGAAGATCTCCTTGAAATCTTCCTTCTGATAAGGGAGGAGCCGATCTAAGGCCGCCTCCCTCTCTTTGGTACTCTCTGCCAAGATCATCTCCTGCACAATCGGCAACCTGTCAGTATCATTAAACATCCTTTCTGTCCGGCATAGCCCTACACCCATAGCGCCATATTTCTTGGCCTTTGAAACCGAGTCAGGGGTGTCCGCATTGGCCATGACCTGGAGTTCGCTGATTTCGTCCGCCCATTCCAGCACTACTAAAAGGTCTTCGACGAATTCCGGTTCTATTGTGGCTACCTTGCCCTGGTAAACGTTACCGGTGGTCCCGTCCACTGTAATCAGGTCGCCTTCCCTGAGTGTGATCCCCGAGATAACAGCTTCCCTCTCAATATCATTGATCACGATTGCCTCGCATCCGGAAACACAGGGTTTTCCCATACTCCTTGCAACCACGGCGGCATGGGATGTCTTACCGCCCCTGCTTGTGAGTATTCCCTGGGCGGCAAAGAATCCGTGAATATCCTCTGGCCTGGTTTCTTCTCTTACAAGTATTACCTTTTCGCCCAAGTTTGCCTTGCTGTCAGCCCTGTCCGCATCAAAGACCATCTTGCCGGATGCGGCCCCCGGAGATGCCGGCAGTCCCTGGGCCAGGACCTCAACCTTGGCATCCGGGTCAAGACGGGGATGGAGGAGCTGCTCCAACATGTCCGGTTGTATTCTCAGTATGGCTTCTTCCTCAGAAATAAGCCCCTCGTTCACCATATCAACAGAGGTCTTGATGAATGCCGATGCGTTCATCTTTGCGTTTCTTGTCTGGAGGCAGTATAGTTTTTTATTTTCTATTGTGAACTCGAGATCCTGGACTTCACGGTAGTGGTTTTCCAGGGTGTGCCTCAGCTCTTCTAATTGCGGGTAGATGTCGGGCATCTCTTTCCTGAGCTCTCGGATCGGTTTAGGGGTGCGGATGCCGGCTACCACATCTTCACCTTGGGCATTGATCATATACTCACCGAAGAAGCGGTTTTCTCCGGTGGCCGGATCTCTCGTAAATGCGACACCGGTGGCGCTGTCATCGCCCATGTTTCCAAAAACCATTGTGCAGATATTGACCGCAGTGCCATCGGCCATATTTTTGGTGATCTTGAATTCCTTTCTGTAATCAATGGCCCGCTTCCCCATCCACGACTTGAAGACCGATTCCACTGCGAGTTCCAACTGTACATAGGGGTCCTGTGGAAAAGGTTTGCCTGTTTTTTCCTTGATAAGATCCAAGAATCCACCGCACACCGTTTTGAGAGCCTTGGCATCAAGATGGACATCGTCTTCAACTTTATTTTGTTCTTTTATCTTATTGAATATGCGGTTAAAATCGTCATCATCAATGTCGAATGCGATGGACCCGAAAAGCTGGATCAGCCTGCGATAAAGGTCATACACAAAACGTTCATTCTTGGTAAGACGGATAAGTCCGGCAACCGTCTCATCGTTGAGGCCAAGATTCAGGATGGTATCCATCATACCGGGCATGGACATGGCCGCTCCCGACCTGACAGATACCAATAACGGGTTTTCAGGATTTCCCAATCCCTTACCTGTTTCCTTCTCCAACAGTGCCATAGAGGCCTGTATCTCATCTTTTAACTGCTGGGTAAGACCTTCCTTTTTCTGCTTCAGGTAGATCAGGCACGCCTCGGTTGTAATAACAAATCCTGGCGGGACAGGAAGGCCGATCTGGGTCATTTCGCAGAGGTTTGCACCTTTTCCACCTAAGAGTTTTTTGTTTTTCCCATCTCCTTCTTGGAACGAACACACATTGAACGAACGGACAAATTTTTCAGCTTCCATTACGCGCCTCCTCCCTTATTTCTTTTTCTGACATATTCAAATAGATAAGCAAAACCAAACAAAACAATACCTAACCCGAGGACTCTCAACGCCGACATTTCTTGAAAAAAAAGGCGGGCAAGGATAAAGGCAAATACGCCGGAAAGGATAAGCCGGATGACAATCATTCGAGTGTTTTTCATTGAATTAAGACCTTGTTAAGTGGTTAAAAAGTTGACAGTTTGCATGACAATTGGAGACTCGAAGGATTCAGGAATTTGGGAATCCAGGAATTGAAATATGAATCTTTTCCTTTTGTAAGGGTTATTTAAGGTTTTTTAAAAGGAATGACCGCAGCCGGCTTGTTAGGGGCCTTTTTTGTCTCATCTTCGCCTGAGGATTGCCTGACTTCTCTGATCGTCACTTTCTTGACCTCTTCCAATCTCATCGCTTTTCCTCCCATGGTGAATACCTCGCCGTCAATATATTGGTCTCTAAGTATCCATGTGACTGTCTGGGTGGGTATTGTGAGCAGCAGCAGGGTGACGTGATACCAGTCCTTTTTAATGTCGGGCTCTATATGTTCTATGCGTGCAAAGATGGTTGGCTGTTCCTGGTGATAAATCAGGACAACATCTCCTTCTATAGCCATCGTGCAGACCTTGTTAAGTGGTTTAGTCCCGCCAGGACGGATTGAGTAGTTAAGTCTCGTCCAGGGCGAGATTATTCGAATTCACACTCTTTACCAAAAATTATAAGTTTAAAGTTACGAGTTTGGAGTGCCTAAAGTTGATGGTCTCGTAAAAAGTCTCCAAGGTTGTCACTCCCGCGAACGCGGGAGTCCAGAAGTGATTGATTTTCCTGGATTCCCGCGTTCGCGGGAATGACAAAAAGGGGTCATTTCTGACTTTTTACGAGTTCATCAAAGTTAAAAAAGGAAAAATCCCGATTTGAACTCTTAACACCACACTCCACACTTTACACTTCATTCACTGTCCTTAAGAACAGAGCCTGGATCGGTCCTCAGTTTCTCCAACTTCCCCTCGAAGCCGCTCCCTAAGTCCACCCCCATCTCCTGTGCCCTTTTCTTGGCTTGTAGTCCGATGTTTCTACTATCCTTGTAGAAACTATCACTCTGATGAGAGGTGGAATTGTAATTAGAGAGACGATCTTTCTCAGATTGGTGATATGTAACCCTGGAAATCAGCCTGTTTAGATTTTGACCTCCACAGTTAGGACATGCAAGGTTTTTTTCGTCCTCCGTCTTGATTACCAGGGTTTGAAACTGCTCCTGACAGCTTTGGCACTCATATTCAAAAATCGGCATCGGCCGGGTTCCTCCTTGGAATCGATTCAATTGCCCGTCGTATAGAGCAAGATAGCTGAGGTTCTCCCTTTTATATCAGAAGCTGGAAATTTAGGCAATAATCTCCTTACCGTACTCTTTTACGTCTTCTTGTCTAAAACCCATTTCTGAAGGACCTGAAACACAACCTCCCTCTTAATGGGTTTCGAAATATAGTCATCCATTCCTGCTTCCAGACACATCTCCCTGTCGCCTTCAATGGCGTGGGCCGTCATTGCAGCAATTGGTATGGTATCAAAGCCCCTTTCCCTGATAGCCCTGGTCGCTTCCAATCCGTCCATCTCCGGCATCTGAACATCCATAAAAATCATGTCAAAATCATCTGGCGATGCCGTGAATTTTTCAAGCGCCTCCTTGCCGTTAGTCGCCACTTCCACCTGATACCCGGCCTTGGTAAGCATTATCTTTGCCAGTTTCTGGTTAACCGGGTTATCCTCTGCCAAAAGGATTCGTACAGAATGCTTAATTTGCTCCAAAACAGAATGTTGTGTCATAATCTTTGGGGGTTCAGCCTTATCCTTTTTGACCGCATCTCCTTTTTCCGCCAAGATTCTCTCCAACATCTGATACAACCTCTCTCCGCGGATGGGCTTGGCCAGGAAGCCATCAAATCCCATCTTTTCACATTTCTTAGAATCCCCTTTCATCAGAGAAGATAATGCAATGAGCCTTATATCTGAGACCTGGTCTTTCGCACCACGGATCTGTTGCGCTACATCATAACCGCTCATATCGGGCATCTGGATGTCACTGATACAAACGTCAAATGGGTCTTCTTTCTTCAGGGCCTCACGTAAGGTTTGAAGGGTCTCCCCACCTCCTGTCAAAGGAACAACTCGCATGCCCACCAGTTCCAGATGACGCCTTAGTATTTCCAGATTCGTATTGTTATCATCTATGATAAGTGCCTTTTTCCCAGAGAGTGACGCAGGCGCATATCTCTCGAAGGCCCTGTCTTCGCATTTTCCCAGCCATGCGGTAAAATGAAAGATGCTCCCCTTGCCCTCTTTACTCTCAGCCCAGACATCTCCATCCATAAGGCTTGATATCTGTTTGCATATGGATAGTCCAAGTCCCGTGCCACCATATTTTCTTGTGATGGAACCATCGGCCTGTTGAAACGCCAGGAAAATGCTTGACACTTTGTCCTCGGGAATGCCGATACCCGTGTCTCTGATTACGGTATGAAGCTTTACCCTGTTATCCTTTTCCTCTTCAAGATCTACGGAGATCTCGATCTCTCCTGATTCGGTAAATTTTGACGCATTGCCCATAAGATTCGTCAGGACCTGTCTGAACCGAGTCGGGTCTCCCTTTACGTGGGCTGGAACGTCATTTCCAATATGGCAAAGAAGCTCAATCGGTTTTTCCCCTATCCTTGGTCTGATTAGAGCACAGACATCATAGATAGTAAGCTCCGGATCAAACTCGATCTCTTCAAATTCCAGATCTCCCGCCTCAATCTTCGAAAGGTCAAGGATATCATTTATCAGATGAATAAGGACCTCGCCGCTCCTCTTGATTGTGTTTAAGTAATCGACCTGGTTTTCATCCATATCGCCATCAAGCAGTATATCGGTGAAACCGATAATCGCATTCATGGGCGTTCGGATTTCGTGGCTCATGTTTGCGAAAAAGTGACTCTTGGCTGTATTGGCAGCCTCGGCCGCCTCTCTGGCTTGAATCAGTTCTTTTTCCATTTGCTTGCGGTCGGTAATATCGCGAAGCGATTCAATAGCCCCCGCTGCTTTTCCTGAGGCGTCGTAAAGCAATCGGGCGGCGGCTGAAAGATACGTTCCGCCATCTCCTAAAGCAGGGTTGAAAGATTCAGCAACAAAAATTTCACCGACTTTTTCTACGGATATATACCTCTCTTCGTATGTTTCGTCCCATTCGCGGATCAGATCGATGAGCACAGGTCTTCTTTTGCCATAAAAAGGAAGTGCGTATTCGTAATTGCCCTTTCCCAACATATCTTCCGCCTTGATACCTGTAAGTTCTTCGATCGCTCGGTTCCAGGTCACGACCTTACCGTCATTGTCGATTACCCAGGTAGCATCAGGCAGAAAGTTCACAATCTGAGCCTGACGTTGCTCTGAGTTTTTCAATGCATGCTGCACTCGTTCACGCTCATTGATACGACTATTCAATCCTATAAAAGCAACACCTATACCAGCAAGCCCCATCAGCCACAGTGCGATAAGACCCATCCAAATAGCATTAAGGTGTTGCTGTTTCACAGCCCATAAAAATGTCATGGGTATTGAGACACTGATCCCCCCTCTGACGTCACCCACTCTGTATCCTTGTGCTGCATGGCATTTCAGACAGCCTTCCTCGGTAATAAGCGGACGCATAAAACGCATGTGGGCCTCACCCTCAAAATCTAAAACTTGGCTGACTTCGGCCTCACCCCGCTCGAAGGCTTTGAGCGCCTCGGTTTCCCACTGATCGGCAGCGTTAGCTGGGCGGATAGGCTTAAGGCTGGTTATATGACCTTTGATCCCATATTCCAGTTTTCCGAGTTCATGGACCTGTCGAGTCATATATGCCGGATTTATCAGGGTTAAAAGGCGGTCCGATGGTGTTTTGATGTCACGCTCGGACACCACGGAGGAAGAGAGATGAGGATTTGAAGGGGTCTTTTTGCTGACCGGTACATACACCCCGCCGTGTAATGCGTTCCATCTTCGATAAAGGACGTCCTTGTCGAAGTGACTTCGTGCCATAACGCGTACAATCTCCAGGACTTTTTGCTTTTCCTGAGATAGAGTCCAGAACAACGACAGAGATGCCACAATTGTCCAAACAATCGCCAACACCAGGGCATAAATGCCCACCCGGATCGACCTGGGTTTAGTTCTTACATTCCTGGCCATAATTGTACCTTTCATTTGTGGTCTTGGAGCCAAAAAAACACAAGGACCAACAAGAAATATCAAAATTCGCGGCTTTCCGTCCTCATCTCACGATGGGTTTGGCCTTGTGTATAAAAAGATTTGAACTTCCAACAAGTCAGACTCTACCCTATTGGGAGCAGGACATATATTTTGAGGTATTTTTTCATAGGGTAACCTCGTGAATAGAGGTTTGATGGTTGGTTGGAATACCTGCAATTGATAAAATGATAAAAAACGATTTATGTCAAGAGAAATCGGCTTCCACAACGGCCTCTTGGTCGACGATGTTGGCTTTAGGGAAGGTTATGATTTCGTGATATTCGTCAGCACCTTAGGTTCCAGGTTTCTGCAATACCTTTCATAGCACATCCGCAAAATCCATGCAACAATACCAGCACAATTGCTGCGCCATGGTCCCAATTTAACCTGACTGATTTCGTAACCTCTATCGATTTTTCATTGAAATCTGTGTAATCTGCGAAATCTGCGGATTAGAACTTAAAGACAACATCCATCTGGAGCCTGTCCTCATGCTCCTTGTAGCGGTCGCTGTTCCAAAGCGGATTCCCTTCGGCTGCCGTCTTCCAGTTATTTACCGGGTCTGTATAGAAAAAGACGGCCCGAAGCAGAGTGTTGCTAAATGGCCAGTAGTGCACAGCCACTTTGTGACCCTTGCGGTTGGCACCGTAAAAATCCTGATCGTTCAAACAACCAAGAACGGCATTTTGCTCTATGTAGGCATATTTGTAGTAGAAAGAGTAGGCGCCCTTTTTCCACTCATTGCCGATCTTAAAGGAAAAATTGTAGGCCTTGTTTTCGTCACTCGGCACCCCGTCTGCCGCGTTATAAACATAGTCAAGATAAACATTTACAGGATAGGGTCCCAGTTTGAATCCAATCTGAGAGATACCTTCCCAGAGTTTATAACCATATTCATAATCTATTTGTCCGGCCGGGTCTGTTACGAATGAATTACCTCCACCCTTGTTATACGATCCATCATGCATCCATTTTGTGCCGTTAAGATTGCTCCAGCTATAATAGCTTCCCGCAAGGTCCCATTTGACAGGCCCCACATTCCATGTAAAGCCCGCCTGATTGAGATAGAGCATTGCATCGGGAGTCCTGTTGTTTTCATTTACCACCATCTGGCTCAGGTAAATAAAGGGCTGAAAGACCTTTGACCCTATGTATCTGTAATATTCATACACACCCTCAGGATTCACGTCAGTGTCCCACATGATGTCTGTATTGTAGAAATTCTTTTTGAATTTACCGGCTCCAACACCCAATCCCTTAAACCAGTTCGGCTTATATTCCGCATAGGCCCTGGCCAGGAAGATCCCCTTGTCGTTGAAATCCTCCCCAAAGGTCGCGTTGGTGGTAGTGGCCTCCTGATTTGTGGCCATATTGGTGGTTATCATGAAATGGGTCTTTATCTCGTCTGTTATGGGTGCATCAACGTAGAGCCTGACCCTGATCCTGCCCCTGTCACGGTCGTCCTGTTTAGCCGGGGTTCCGTCTTTGTTCAACATCCCCCGGTCCCAGAGCCTCTCATAGCGTAGCCTCAAATCACCGGAAATCTTAATTTTCTGTATCCATTTGGGGAGACTGTCACGCCACGACTTCTCAGCCTCCTTTGTTTCAGCCTTGACCGCCTTTTTGATCTCTTCTTTTTGCCCCTCCTTGGCCTTGTCTATGGACTCCCCATGCTTTTTGAGTTCCTGTTTTAACCTCTCTATCTCCTGTTGCTGTTGCTGAATGGTCGTACTCAGGTCATTCAGCCGTTTAAGAAGCTCATCGTTTGTTACAGCACCTGACGCAGATTGACTTAAAAATAAAAAGAGGATTCCAACCAACAAGAATACCCTCAATGGCCACCTTTTTATCTTCATAACACCTTTTTCTTTTTAAATTTGATGGTCTCGTAAAAAGTCTCCAAGGCCGTCATTCCCGCGAAAGCGGGAATCCATAAGTGGTTGAGTTTCCTGGATTTCCGCTTTCGCGGGAATGACGAAAACGGGTGTTTTCTGACTTTTTACGGGCGCATCAAGTTTGAAGCTCCGTTTCCAACACCGAATGCCATTTTCAGACTATCCCATGAGCCCCCTCATCTGAACAATCACAGGGCCAAGAGACCAGAAAAACAGGACCGCGACAAAGATAGAAACAGCAACAACCAAGATCGCCTGCATCCATCTGAAATCGCATCCCTTGACCAGCCCGATTATAATGAGTATCCATTTCCACGGCTCGGTAAGCCAGACAAAGAGAGGTATCCAGGATGCCAACAGTGTAACGCCGGTTGCATAGGCATATACCGAGAATAGTCTTGCAAAGGTTACGCGTTTCCCCATTGACATGGTGATTACAATGAAACTGATGCCGGCCGTCACAAAAGGCATGGCAACCGCATTAACGAGTAATATCCCGCCCATGAGAATTTGATTCTCGCTGATGGTGGTCAGGCTTGCTCCGGCAAAGAAGAGACCGGATACAATCAGGAAGCAGAGAGGTTGCCGGAAACCGGTTTCGCCGGACAGTTCACCAAAAAACCGGCTCGGCGAACTCAACATCTTCGTCAACGCCTGGAAATATAACCCGAAGGTGAAACGATTGTTGATTGTTGATTGTTGATTCATAGTTGTTGGATGATTTGTGCTCTCAGTGTCTGGCATGGATAATTCCATCGCTTCTTTCCTTCAAACGATAGTCGCCAATCGTAACATCTCAATAAGTAGCGTTGTGGCCCCTGGATTCCCGCTTTCGCGGGAATGACGATGAGGGATGAATGGCTGTCATTCCCGCGAAAGCGGGAATCCAGAAAAACGGCACAGTAGAGGATTTATCCCGATTTATTGAGAATATAAAATGTTACCTTGTCCTTCTTACCATGAATCAAAATATCCCGAATTTTGTGAAAATACCCCATATAAGCATGATTATTGTCAGGATGAAAAACAGGGTCCGCTCTGTTTTCTTGGTAAAAAAGGTCACACCCTTTGAGTAAAAGAATGCCTTCTTTTTCCCATCATACTCATTGAGTTCCTGCATAATTTAAACCCCTTGAAACTCGTTAACAGACCTTCGTCCTGCCCGCCGACCTCCGACTTCTGACATCCGACCTCCGGCATCTGTCAATCTAAAATCCCGGCAACCCGACAAAACCCCTGGTGCTCCAATACACGGCAGTGAGCAGGACAATAAGGATGTTGGCAATAAACCACATCGGTATACCCACCCTGAGATAGTCCTTGGGCTCAAGGTACCCGCTTGCATAGACAATGGCGTTTGGAGGCGTCCCGATGATCAGGCAATAGGCAAAGGACGAGGCTATGGCCGTGCCCATCGCCATGAATGGCAGGAAGGTTGATCCCGGATGGACAAGACCTGCCATGTTGAGGGCGATGGGACCTACGGCTGCGGCAGCGGGTCCGTCAGCCATGAGGTTGGTAAGCACGGCCGTAAGACCATTTGAGGTGGCCATGAGAGGTATCCCCGAATCCATCCCGAGCGGGGCAAGGCCGTCTATCACCGATCTTGCCAGCCAGTATGCGGCTCCCGTGCTGTCTAATGTGCGACCGAATATAATGGCGCCGGCATAGAGCCAGACCACGCCCCAGTCTACCCTTTCCTGGTAGTCTCTCCAGTTCACCACCCCTGCGAGGAGATAGGCGACGGCGCCTGCGATGGCTATTACGCCGATACCGAGACGAACGGGATAGATGCCCATATTGTAGAAGGCCTTTTCTGTAAACCACCCGTACACCATAATGATAAAGATGATGAGCGCCCATATCTGCTTGCCGTTCCATTTGCCCATCTTGTCTATTTCGCTCTTCAGGTGTTTCATGGCAGGGGCAAGTGAGGTGATCCGGGGCTTGAACCGCCAGTTCACCACAACCCATGTTACCGGGATCATGACCAGGATAAACGGGAAACAATAGGTGACCCACTGGAAATAGCCTATATCAAAACCGAACATATCATTCAGATAGGTCATCATAATCACGTTTCTGGCGCCACCTGAGGGGGCCCCCGGGCCTCCTATGTTGCAGGCCATGGCAATGGCTATCATAAGCATTTTGGCCAATTCCTTGTCCTCGGGGACCTCGTCGGTGAGGCTGTTCTGGTAAAGGAGCATCCCTATGGGGAGGAACATGGCGGCCAGGGCATGGTCAGAGATAAATGCCGCGAGGGGAGCAATAATAATAAAGAAGATAAGGGTGACCCATTTTATGTTTGGCACGGCCAATTTTTTGAACATCATGAGACACATCCTCTTGTCCACCCCTGTTTTGACAAAGGCAGCCGCAAACATGAGACTCCCCATGATGAACCAGCAGGCGTCGGACCAGTAGAGCATGGCCACATATTTTCTGGTTACCACACCGGTGAATACGAGGATAAGCCCGATACAGAACGCAACGCCCGGCAGAGGGATGCATTCTGTCATAAAGCAAAAGACCACAAAGACCATCATGGCAACTGCGACCTTGATGTGCCAGGCCCCCTTGTCCGCTGCTTTCAAGTCCTTTCCGGTCAGGTTCTCATATTTGAGGCCTTCTTTCCTGAGTTCCACGGATTTATTCATCATCTCAAGGAAGGCCTTATCACTGACATTCTCTTTGATATAGGTCTGGGCTTTTTTGAGATTTTCAGAATCCGCCTGGATCTTGTATTTCTTGCACCACTTGAGATCTCTTTTTAGAAAGCGATCTTTGGAAAGGGCCCCCATCCTCATATTTCTTTCCATGATCTGGGCAGTGAGAAGTTCCCATTGGGAGGTATCCGAACTCTTCTTGGCAAACAGCTCAGTTGTAATGAGATTAACCACTGCGGTTGGTCCCACCTGGATCTCGGTCCCCACATCCTTCATCCCGTACGGGGTCGGCAGAATCAGGACGGCGAAAAATAAAACGACAGGGATAAAGAACAGCTTCCAGTTTACATATTTGTCATATCCGGTGGCTTTTGGTTTTGCTTTAGCCATTTTTTTACCTCACCTCTTATAATTTAATTGAATTGTCGGCCATTCCTGCTGTCACGGCCAAATGAACCACAGCATGGTGATCAGGCCTTCAATATGATCTTGGCCATCTCGAAAAATATCTCTTGTTCCCTCACCACGCCGACTACCTTCCCCTCCCGGGTAACGGCCATCCGCCTTCTCTTTTCAGTAAAGATAAGGTTGGCGATCTCCATTAGATTCGTGTCTTTATCTATGCTTAGAGGCGCATCAGACATCACATCGCTAATTTTCTTGTCAACAAGCCCTTTAGCCTGGGTAGTAAAA
>Ga0222627_1000609_pt1 | contig 14149 bp, 12 predicted proteins | sample AntAcemetageno93_FD_179859 | JGI IMG/M metagenome (GOLD analysis project Ga0222627, IMG submission 179859) | Saline water microbial communities from Ace Lake, Antarctica - #93 | ecosystem: Environmental > Aquatic > Non-marine Saline and Alkaline > Saline | place: Antarctica: Ace Lake | collected... | reverse complement strand
ACTTTTTTTAGTAGCCTGAATTTGATTCAAAAACCCGTATTTAATCGTTGTCTATTTATAAAAAATAGTAATTTTGCCTCCGCTTTCTCTCCGTAGCTCAGTTGGCAGAGCAGCTGACTCTTAATCATGGTGTGCTGGGGAATTAATAGGATCGATAATACCTATATCCTGCATGTTTACTGTCTTTTATATTTTTTTTATGTAGTATGAATGTCGCTTTTTTTATATATTTGTGCGCAAATTGTGCGCAAATTATAAAAACATGGCAACAAAAATACGGTTAATGATTGATAAAAGACGACAGAAAAAAGATGATACCTATCCTATAGTTTTTAAAATTTATCACAACCGAATCCGAACCACAATTAAAACCGATTATAGCGTTGAAGAAAAATTTTGGGATAAAAATGCTCTCGAAATTGATGAAAAAGCAAAAAACATTAAAAACATTAAAACGGTAAATAAAATCTTAAAAGATAAAGAAGCGAGAATAAGAAAAATCATAGTTCAATTGGATGATGATAATACACTTGCAAATTTAACAATGTCGGACCTGATCAGCAAGTTAAAACCAAAAAGCGATCCTACCACCACATTTGTAACCTACTCCGAAACTATAATCGACCTGCTAAAAAATGATGGTAGATTAGGTTATTCCAAATCTCATAAAGATGCAGTAAGGTTTGTTGTTAATTATAGCCAAAAAGCTGATGTTCATTTCTCTGAGATAACAAGTAAATTTCTAAGGAAGCTTGAAAATAAATACATGAGCGTATCAACCAACCATTTTAACGGACTGGCAGTATATATGCGAACGATACGAGTTATTTATAATAGGGCAATTACTGATGGTGTGGCTGAAATACAGCAATACCCTTTCCGACAAAGAGCCACCGACAAAGATAAATACCGGATAAAAAAGGAAAAAACTCTTAAAAGGGCTATCAGTAAGGAACACATACAGCTCATCGAAAGCTATCAGCCAGGTAAAGATGCCTCCAGGTTATTAATAATTGCACGGTTGTTTTTTTTATTTAGTTTTTATATGCGTGGGATTAATTTTGTAGATATGGCACATTTACATATGCGAAATATTGAGAATAATACACTGATATTTAAACGAAGTAAAAACTCTCGCCTATACAAAATTAAAATAAATGCGAAAGCTTACGAAATTCTTGAACACTTTGGGCTAAGTAAAGAAAAGGCAAATGATTATCTTTTTCCTATTATAAAGCGTGCCAATAAAGAGGGGATGCGTAAGGACATAGCCAACGCATTAAAAACCACAAATAAATACTTAAATGTTATTGCAAAAGAACTTGGAATACCTATTAATTTAACCACTTATGTAAGTCGCCATAGCTGGGCTACAATTGCCGATAAGGCAGGTGTTAACCGTAGAATCATTTCTAAGGGACTTGGTCATGCTGATTTGGCAACAACAGAGATTTATATTGATGATCTTATTAGCTCGGATGATCTGGAGGCTGCTGATGAGATTATTACTGGGTAATCTTTATTATGCCTAAGCCCATTCCTTATCTTAACTTTGCAGCCATATTTTCCAGTATTTTTTTTCAGTATCATCAAGTAGGTTATATTTCATCAAATCTGAAATATTCAGTATATTATCCATAAACATTAGGAAATAAAATGACTGCACAATATTTGTTACGTTAACTGGCCAAGATTAATGAAAATTGCATGGCGATTACATGATGATCAAGGGAGAAAAATAAAAAGATATCAATATACTGCAATTGATGATGCAACAAGAATACATGCACTAAAAATAAATGATAAGCATAATCAAAAGAGTGCAATTAATTTTATTGAATACGTTGTAGAAAAGTTTCCATTTAGAATAAATACAATTAGAACTGATCGTGGACATGAATTTCAAGCTTTGTTTCACTGGCATGTTGAAGATAATGGGATGAGGCACACATATATTAAAGCTAGAACTCATCAACTTAATGGTAAAGTTGAAAGATCTCACCGAACTGATAAAGATGAATTTTATCAACTATTATCCTACACAGATAATGTTGACTTGAATGAAAAGTTAAAGAATTGGGAGCATTTTTATAATTTCAATCGTCCTCATACGGCATTTGACGGGAAAACACCATATGAAGCTTTAAAATTACTGATACAAGATGCATAAAATGCTATTGAAATTAAATCTATGAATGTAAGAAGTATCTCTTAACTTTGATAAATATTGGTCCAACTAAGTATGGTGTAAAATAGACAACAGATATAACAAAGGGAAAGGTATTCGTTAAATATATTTGATTAAAACTGATAGATATAATTATCCTTTATTTAGAATTTGAACTAAATGACATAATAATGAGGAACCGACAATTAATTTGGAAAGCGTGTTTTTTGAGGGACAAAGAATACACGTTTGGGGAGATATCTAAAGAGATAAATGTGCCAAAATCAACGGTACAACGATGGGTAAATAAGTATTTTTCTGAGTTTCATGATGAAAATAGTGAGTTTTGGACCGAATATGGGCCTAAAAGTAATAATTCAAACGATAAACGAGACGGTAGTGGGACGTTAATGGGCGAACATCAAGAGTTGCAGGACGGTAACGGTCCAAATACAGACCGTTTTGAGTATGAATTTCTTAAAAATTCAATAGAAAACCTTTCAAAAAGGATTGACTCAGAGGTAAAAAAAGAAAATTATGATGATGATATAAGCAAATTGAGAGGTACAGTTGCTAATAACGAGTTTATTCTGCAAGAATTAAGTAATAAATTGGAATCTGCTATCAAAACGATAGACAACCTGACCTTTAAAATCCAGAAACTTGAGGCTGAAATAACCATTTTGAAGGTATTGAAAGGGATTTCATGAAAACATAAAAAAATCTAGGGCTTTTCTTGAGTTTAACTTCAGTTCTTTGTTAGGCAATGTTTTTTTTGTTTTATAATTAGAAGGAAAATCCAATGTTTAAAAATATTCCACTGTAATTTCCGGTTGGAGTTAATTCACATAACAAATATTTATTCCCAAGTTTTATTTTTGCTCCAGCCCCTAAATTAACAGCAGGAAGAACAAGAATTTCATTTGTGTTTCCTAGATCCTTAAAATCAACAACATGATGATTTGTCATTACTACAAGGGACATTCCAATTCCAAGATAACAATAAGGTCTTACTATTCCAGAAGCACTATGAAAATTAATTCCGAAAGGAAGAACTGATAACCAATTCTGTCTAAAATTCAAATTACTTTTCACAACATTACTATCAAATTCTTTACTACTTGTCCAATGTCGGTAAGATATACATCTTAAGAATGATATTTTTCTAGATTTCTCTGGGTATGTTTTATTTCTATAAAATGCTATTCTAAAAGATTGGCCTTCAGGTTTATTAATTATTGGCATACCAACTGTAATATCATTGGTGTATTTTTTTTGTTCTTTATATTGTTTTGTGGGAAAGTCTATTTGTGAAAGGGTATTATAGGACATTATATTTTTAATAATTTTTTTCTTGGAGTATCTAATATCCTCTTTACTAGGTAGAGTGTTAGAAGAATCTGCTTTAACGTAAATTAATAAACCAACATGTTTATTTCCATCTAATGTATATCGGGATCCGTCTTTTCTTGATATAATTTCGTTAGCTGGTTTTGTCATATAGACTGAACGTAGAGTTTCATTATTCTTCATAAATAGATAATCATCCCCTTTAAGTCTTCTCCATACATGAAGATTAATCTTGCCTTGTAAAATCCTTTTAGCAAAGACTTTAATTGTATCTTTGGGTCGTTTGGCTATTGAAAGTTGGTCAAAGGCTCTTCCATTTTTAAATCCAAAACCAAGTAACTCCGTAGCTGAGTATTGGGTTGTAGATGTATTCAACAATTCCTTTTTAAACTTAATTTTCAAACTCATATCTGCATCTGTTTGATCAGTTATGAATCCCACTATTGTATCATGATCAATAGTTACAATATACCCTTTACTCTCATTTTGAGCTAGTCCTGTTATATTGTTAGTTATTATAAGAGTAATAATAATAACTGTGAGATAAAGACTTTTCATGAAAATGGAATTAATTGAAACTGTTGTTATACTTTTTATATGTTTTATAATGGTTAATATGTTTCCTGTAAATATTCTGCTCAAGTGTTCTATTTAATAAATTAGTTCTTTTAAGTAAGTAGGTAAAAAATTTGTCATCACGTGTCTGAGAAAAAATTTTGCCTAACGGATGGCGCTAAGAATAGTGCGGGATTTGAAACACTATTCTTTCTGCTTACTATTAATGTTATTGTTTGGTTTATGTTTCATTTCACATTTCAGCCCGCATTATTTTTAGCGTGTGTTGGCATTCGTTTTATAATAAAGCTCTATCAATTCACTCCTTCTATTTTTAATTCAACCCTATAAATTGAGGTCTGAGCCGTTATGAAAAGTTGGTTTCTTTTTGCCCCACCAAAACAAACATTTGATGGTCTTTCAGGTACTTTAATGGAATCTAATAATACCCCTGAAGGAGAAAAAATGTCTATGTTCTGTTTTCCCCGGGGAGTTAAATAAACGTTTCCTGATTTATCAATTGTCATACCGTCACAACCCAATTCAACAAATAGTGCTTTGTTAGCCAAAGAACCATCATTCTGAACTTCATACTTATATGTTTTGCCTGCCTGATTATCTGTCACATATAGTGTTTTTCCATCGGGAGTTCCAATCACACCATTGGGTTTCTCCAAATCGTCACATACCCTTATAACTGAATTATGGTCGGGTTTGATATAATACACATGCATCCCATTTTGAAAAAGCTCCTTGTCACCACCACCATATTTTGGGTCGGTGAAGTATACACCGCCTTTACCATCGGGCCATAAATCGTTGGGTTGATTAAACCTTTTGCCATCATATTCAGTTGCTATTGCTTTATGCTCATTATTGGGACTTGTTGATGTAATTTGCCCTTTTTCTCCTTCGCAAACCAATAGGTTTTCATCTTTATCAAAAAATAAACCGTTCGCGCGGCCACTGTTTATACGAAAGGTGTCGAGTTTGTCGTCAATTGTCCAAATCAAAATCAGGTGATTAGGAATGTCTGTGAAATAGACATTCCCCTTTGCATCAGCTGCAGGGCCTTCTGTGAATTTAAAATCACCGGCCAACTTTTCTACCTCATAGACAACTGCTGATTGCGATTTACCTTCGTCTTTCTGATTATTCTGTTTTGCTGATTGATTTGTACAAGATATAAGTGTGAAACCAATCAACAAGTATGATAAATATTTCATATTAAAATGTATTTTATGTTATTATTTCACGGTATATCTTACAATAACTTCATTGTCTAAAACCACATTGGTTGACCATATGAATTTTGCATCAAATATATGATCATCAAAAATATTAGTGAAGTTAGTATATGCTTTTTTGTTATCGACTCCAATAGTTTCATTGGTAAAACTGGTGGCATTGGGCCAACTGGAGTCATCAAAATCTGCCTTTTCCCAACCTGATGGTATTTCCCAATGCAAGCCATAAAATGAAATACCATCATCGCTATCTGTCTCATCACAATTTTTAGAAATACGCATCAAACCGGACTCTGATACACAGCTTAAATCTTTAATAGGTGATGTATAAAAGGTTTGGGCTTTCCAGTTTTCATTTGTAGTTGCAATGGTATTATCATCCATATCCTTAATAACTGCAACCATTCCACCATCTCCGGCATGATAATCACTTGAATGGTTCTTTTCAGTGCCGATTCCCAAGGCTTCTTCCCAATCAACCAATTTCATGGCAATCGTAAATGGTCTTTTAACTTTAAACCTTATGGTACTGGAATTAAATTTTGTAAACGGAACCTTATCTTTTCCTACGGGAATGCCATTAACGTACATTTCGAAATAGTTATCAGCAAAGATATATGCAGTAAACAAATTACCATCTTTATCAATTTCTATTATATCGGAACCGTCTAGTTGAGAAATTGCTTGCGTAACATCAGAATAAGTATTGCCATTGCAAGAGTTGTGTAAGTCAGAAGCGAAAGGGAAGTTTTCATTGGTGAAATTATTACTTGCAGGAACCGTCCATTGCTTTCCATCCTTAGATTCTATTACTCCCGTATTGGTGGGTCTTCCGTCAATACATTCGTATATCTTTTCCACATTACTTTCTGTAAATCCCTGTGTCACACTAGCTGTGCCCTTATAAACTGATTCATTGTCAGCTGATTTTTCCAGGTTTGTGGATTTGGTAGATTTGCCTTGGTCACATGCGGTAACACAAATTATCAGTCCGCATAAAAGAATATATTTTTTCATATGTAATATTTTATACTATTTTAATGAATGCCAACGTATTGAATATGGTGCGTTTGGCATTTTGAAACGCTTCATATTCAAGTTACGACTAATTTTATTTGTTGCTACTATTCTCAATTTTAACACTATCTGCCAAATGCACTACTTTATTTATTGTTGTGTGGCGTTATTTATCTCTTCAATTGCTTTTTCAAGAACAACATCTTTTTCATTTAAATAATCATTAATGGTTTGCTTTATTTCTATGTCAGGTTTTACACCGCTATTTACAAATCTTTTCCCACTAATTGGATAACAAATGCGTCTTGTGCAAATTCTCGCATATCCTCCTCCTGGCAACCCAGGCACTACTAATGGCGAACCAGTTGAGCCACCGGTCTCTTCACCTATTAATTTAGGTCTGTCAGGTACTTCATAAATATTAACCAAGAAATCTTCTGCAGCTGAAAAGGTAAATCTACCCACTAATATTACAGTAGGACATTTTATTCTTTTTAGAGTGTCTGAAACTAAAACTACTTCTGGCTTTTCAAATCGTAATGCTTTGTTTAAATAGTAATCTTTGTCCTCATCTTTCCAGTTTCCGTTTGCTTTTCTAACACCATCACTTATTCTTGTCTCCCATGCGTAATTTAAAAAACTATTTCCCTTTGTTAAATATTTCTGCAAATGCCAAGCAACACCTGTTGACCCACCTCCATTTTTCCGTAGGTCTATTATAACTCCTTTTGCTTTATCTATTTTTTTTACAATCTCACCAAATTCCTTAATTGCTTTGTCTTCTGGTGAAAAGCGATTAAAACTAATTACTGCAATATTGTTATCTGTCCAATCCAAATCAACAATATTTCTTGAATAATTTCGAGTTATACCCCAGTATTCATCATATGGAGTTCTTGTTGCTTCTCCATTTCTTTCTAATTCAATTTTTTCAATTGTTCCATCAACTTTTCTAATTGTCCCTTTAAACAATTTGTCCTTAAAACCACTTTGAATTTTATAAACTGATTGCATCCATAAATGCTGTTCAGTTGATGCTGAAATGTATGGAAATATGTTCTTTTTAAGATAATCAACAGTTGGTATTTCTTCTATTTCAATTAATTCTGCTCCAACCCATGTTGAGTCAAGGTTAGCGTTTTTTCGTACGTGAGCGATAAATATTTTCTTGTTAAAATCTTGTAATGATATTGGAATATAATCTGTGAATGGATAGAACTGTCCTCTATCAGTTACTTGAGTATGTCCATCCTTCAATGTTGCAGTAAACTTGTGTAATACTTGATAATATTCATAATCGTTTTTAGATGCTATCACCTCAGGAATTAATGTTTTATAAAGGCTATCCAGATCAAAATTTAATTGATCAATATTTACAAAATTATACTTTGTTTCTGACCATATCTGACTTAGCCAATATAGTTTTTCTTCATTTGTGATTTTTTCAGGTAAATCCTTAATGCCTATAATTTCAGTATAAGCAGTGTCTAAAGAATTAAGAATAATACGAAATTTTATGGTGTCATTTTTACTTACGGTAAAAGGAACAGTATCAGTGTCGGTTTGAAATATGACTTCATTTTTTTCATTTATGCAATAAACCTTCAGTCGGTCAGGATTAACTTCTGGAGAAATTCTCCAATCCGTTTGTTTACCATTTATTGAAACTTGGATACTTTTTATATTTGAATGAAATATGGTTTGTTTTTTCTCATTACAGCTAAAAAGCACAATTAATGGTATTAGGAAAATTAGTTTTCTCATAATGCTATTTCGTTTTTTTTAATGTTACACAACGATTAGCTAAATTACGTTTTTGTAAGGTACGCAGCAAATATGGGATTTAGGTTTTGTTGTACACTGTTTTTTTTGATTTTTGAGATCGTCTTTATCAATATTATTTTTCATTAATATATATTGGCAATTCTGATCTTTCTATTAGCTCTCCTATTGGTTCAGCAAAAAGGCCCTTACTTTTTAGAATTGATTCAACTTTTTTAGAAGCCTCTTTTTTGACAACAATTAATAATCCTCCACTGGTTTGTGGATCACATAAGATATATCGTTGCTTTTTATCCTCAATATTAAGCTTATGACCGTAACTTTCCCAGTTTCTTATCGTTCCTCCGGGGATACATTTTTTATCGAGATAGCCATAAATCTCTTTGAAAATAGGCACTTTGCAATAATTAATAATGGCAGACACATTGCTTCCTTCACACACTTCAAGTAAATGTCCCATTAGTCCAAATCCAGTCACATCGGTTAAAGCTGTTATTGCTTCCATTTCTGAGAGTTCCAATCCAACATCATTTAAAACGATCATCGAATTAGCAGCAATATCTTTATGTTCTTCTTCTAAAATACCTTTCTTTTGTGCGGTAGCTAAAATACCAATACCTAAAGGTTTGGTTAGATAAAGAATACTTCCTGATTGAGCTTTATCATTGCATTTTAAATTAGAGATTGCTACCGATCCTGTAACTGCAAGTCCAAAAATAGGTTCTGGATTATCAATACTATGACCACCCGCAAGTATTATTTTTGCATCAGAGCAGGCTTTTCTGCCACCTTCCATTACCAGTGCAGCAACTTCAGGGGCTATTTTATCAATGGGCCACCCTAAGATTGCAATCGCCATTAATGGTTTCCCTCCCATAGCATATATATCGCTTATAGCATTAGTAGCTGCAATCCTTCCAAAAGTGAAAGGGTCGTCTACTATGGGCAAGAAAAAATCCGTAGTACTAATGATGGCTGTTCCATTTCCCATATCATATACAGCAGCATCATCTCTCGTATCGTTACCCACTAAAAGACGTGGATCTTCAATTTTAGGTGAATAAGATTTTAATATTGTAGTTAATACCTTTGGCGATATTTTGCAGCCACAACCTGCACCGTGACTAAAACTTGTCATTTTTATTGGTTCATCCATTTTTCTAATTTATTAAGCTTATTAAAAAATCTGCCGTTTCTTCATGATTCACGGAAGTGATCTCAAATTCTAGAATTGCAGATTCCTGACGTTTTTGTAATCCTATTAAGTAGTATTTATCGTAATAGAAAAGGATAATCTCTACAACTTTATAATAATTTTTGTTTTCAAGCTCATCCAAAGCGGATTTAGCTTTATCGTATCCAAGCCTTTTAGTTATTCGACTAATTGAATCTGCCAATTTATCCTGACTTAGATTCGCGTATGTATCAACAAGGTGTCTTACTCTTTCCTGAAAAGGAACATCTAAGAAATATATAGGCATATTCCTCATTTTAAAATAAAATACATTAGGAATATCCACCTTTCCAATTGATTTACTTTCATCCTCAATCCATATTGGTATGCTCGGATTTAAACTTCGTAATATTGAAAACAGATTATTTTCAAATTGCTCAGTTGTTGGCTGAGGCGGAAGATCTATCCCTCCAAATGCAGAACCTCTATGGTTAGCCAATCCTTCCAAGTCAACAACTTGTTGCCCTTTCTTTTCTAAAAAATGCAGTATTTCAGTTTTGCCAGTACCTGTATATCCACCTAAAATTTTAAGATTAAATGGTTGTTCAAAAAATTGTAACACATAATTTCTAAAAGCTTTGTACCCTTTTTCAATAACGTAAACCTTTTTAAACCCATTCTCGATAAGATGATTGGCAAAAGCACTACTCCTCATCCCTCCACGCCAACAATGCACTACAACTTCTTTTTCAGGGGCAATCTCAATAGATTTAGTTATAAAGTCATTTAGTTTGGGGTTTACAAATTCATACCCAAGTTCAATAGCCCTGTCTTTTGACTCTTTTTTATAGGCAGTGCCAACTATTGCGCGTTCTTCATTAGTAAATAATTCAATATTATTAGCATCGGGAATATGTCCTTTCGCAAACTCTCCTGGTGACCTGACATCAATAATTGGGATGTGCTCTAAATTGTGAAAGTAAAAGTCTATGGTAATGATTTGTTTCATTTTAATGTCTATATAATTTTTCAGCGGTAAACTTACTACATAAAGGGAGCTTCTATAATTAAATAAGTAAGCTCAATAGTTTTAGTATTAATTGCAATATCTGTATGCGTAGAATTAATAGGGACTTCAATTCCAAATAGTAAAGCAAAAAAGAAGATTAATCCGTTAATTATTTGAACTATATATGATCAAGTTTTGCAAAGGTTTTTTAATGTTTATATATATATAGATATGAAGCTATTCCAGTTGATACACCAATACCTGCATGTTCACTCTTAACTCTGACCCCAATATCAATTCGCTCAGATGGTAAAAATTCATAAATGTCTTGTGAATAATGAAAGTTATATCCTGGCATATTTGATTCAATTTGTGAATTCTCTATTGATAGTCCATCAGTTAGATTATAAAGATCAACAATGCACTTCGTATTTAGATCATGTGTATGCATTGAAGGAACAAATATTATTGAATCAATATTACTATAATCCTCTTTGCAAAAGTCAGGAAGATTAAATGTAGGATATTGATTTATTACCCAATCTGTAGAAGATGTATTGACATCATGGCGACTAACAACAAGTCGAATTAAATTGTCTGAATTATTAAATGTAGGATCAACATTACACAAATAGTTTGTGTTTTGAACTTCATAATCATCAAGAATGCTATTATTGTTCAAGTCCAATCCTGAATTAATTTTAAATCCGCCAAAGGAACAGTTGTTCCCTTCAGGCTCTGGAATCATATTGATGAGTGAGTTCGAGCCATTATTACCATTTTCACCATTACAAACAAATTCAATTGATTCTATTTCTTCAGTATCAATAGAATTGTTATTATTGAGATCAAGTCCACTAATAATTTTAAAACCTCCTTTCGAGCAATTTTCACCCGAAGGTTCTGTAATTATATCAACTAATGTATTTTTTCCATTAACTCCATCTTTAGCACATCCAAAAGTTAAGATCAACGTAATAATTAATAATAAATGTGTGATTTTTTTCATAATGTTCTTTTTGTTCAAACTTTTGCATAACGTTGGCGCTATGCTGCGTACCGCTTTATTTTAGCTGTTTTTTCTGTTTACAACTATATTAAATTATTATACGTAATGTTCAAATTTACAACTATTTGCGGTATGCGGTATGAGCGTGTGTTATACACAGTGCATTATTTTTTAATTATAATCTTTTTCCTTATTAATGAGTTTTCAGTGATAAATTCAATTACATAAATACCTTGATAAAAACTTGATAAGTCAATAATTCTTGGTATAACACTTTTATTAAAAACTTTTTGTCCAATCTGATTAAAAATAATGATTTCCTTCAGCTCAATTTCATTTTCATTAGTTATCTTTAATTGTCCAGTTGTGGGATTTGGATATACTTCTATTTCATTGTTATAGTCTTCAGAAATGCCAATATTTAATTCGGAATAATGGTATATCGTCTTGAATGCTTCATAAAATATTCCATTGTCTACGCTTAAACCTACCCAGTCTGTCGGTTTATTATACATGTGATTATAGAATTCCGGCGGATAACTCTCACCAATTGGGAAAAAACATTCAGAAATCCTGTAGTTAAAATCATAGTTGTAATCATACTCTACTAATAAGAGCCAATCTACACTGTCAGTTGGAATATACATTTGGAATGATGAAAGATTTTCGTTGTAATCATAGGTAAATTCATTCTTCTCAACGTGTTGCCAATTAGTTGAATTAATGTTCCAAAGACTTCTTATTAGGAGTGTATTTTTGTCATTATTATCATAATTAACCTCTTGCTTACTTTCAAATTCCCATTGATTTAGGCTTTTATCCCAATAGTAGAATAGATCGATTTTGTCGAATTCATTTGAATCATAATAATACTCCATTCTGGACCAGTTTATTAAACTATCTGTAGCGTAGTCTAGTTTTAAGGATACAATGCTCGAATCTTGATTATTATTGTTATATGTATAAAAAGATTCATATGAAGTTCTCCAAGTCATAATATTTTGAGCCCAAACTTTTTCAGTATAAGTTGCAAGTTTTCCATCTGTATTATAATTAAATTCATGAATGTTATTTAGCATAAACATATTGGAGTCTATTACCCATATAGATCGAAGCTCTGATTGTATCTCAAAATTAATATTGTATGTATAGTCTCTTTTCCATTTATTTACCCAATTATTATTGTAATCTTTTTCTATGATTAATTCTAATTTAAGGTTACCATTTTCATCATATTCATATTCATGCTTTTCATATGTATTCCATTGATTTGAATCTGTTTCCCAAGAATTAAATATGAGTTGAAGAGGTTTGTTCAATTCATTGAATACTTGTTCAAATTTACTTAGTGGAATCCAAATGTTTAAATCATTGTCCCAAGTATTTTCAATTAGAATAGTTGTATTACCGTTTTCATCGTAAATGAATTCATGTTTAATTAAACGGGTCCATGTATTAATATCTTCATAATACATCTTCAGTATTAGACTATCAAGTTTCTGTTTAGTATCAATACTTGAATTATTAGCAGGTCTTTGTAGTTGTAGATGGTTTGGATAACCTATTGTTTTATAGTCAAAATTATTGTTATCTGTAAACATGAGTTTTCCAAGTTCTACTTTTGAGTACTGCTGAAGTTTTACTTCTTGTGCGACAGACACTGCTACGAATGCAATGCTAAGCAAAATTGTAAATGGTCTTTTCATGACAAATGTTTAGTTATAATGTTTGTTTTCAGTGGCATTGTGTATAACGTTTGGCTATGTGCAGTACAATACGAAGCTTACGGAGCGAAGTGTAGTTTGCGTAGTTTTGTATTGCATATGAGCTGTTAGGTGCTGCCATTATTTTATCATTTTTAATCTCTTCTTTATAAATATACTTATCAAAATCCCTGCAATTATAGTCAACAACCAATTTATAGTGATTGTGGCTACTTCGAATCGATAACTCCTGTCAATACCAAATTTGATTGAATAATAAATAAATGAAGCAACTGTGAATAGAAATGCCATTATAAGTATCAAACGAATAGTCCTTTCTAAACGATTTTTCAAGGAAAAGGTAAAGGCTAAAAACAAGAACGAAATGCTCATTGTAATGTAGCCTAGGTCTTCCATTGCAATAAAAATACCATGTCCATTATATTGTGTAAGTAATGCAATTCCTTCTGTCTCACCTTTCATCATACTGATAGGTACTACTGAAAATTGAACAAAGTACGCAATCAATAAAACTATGACTGAAATAAGAGCAAATGCAACACTAAGGAAACTAAACAACTTTTTCTCAATCCGTGTGATAAAATGATTTGATACAATAAATATTAAATATCCAAATACTTGAAAAATTGCCAAATACATCCAATAGTAATCTCTTGGGTAATATGAAAGAATATCAGAAAATGGATAACTCATACAATCTCCCGGGCAATATGGTCCTGCAGGTGGGACAGCTGTCATTGCAAAAGCCCAAGTAATAATTGTCATCATAACTAATGATAAGGAAGAGTATAATCCAAATTTTAATACCGTTTTTTCTTCATTCATTATTTTGAGTTTAGTTATGTTTAATTTTCTTGGGACGACCTTGTTTTGGTTGCACCTAACGTTTTAAATATGGTGCGTGCCGCACTTTATTCAATAATTTTCTTTGGTTTCCGTATTTTTAAATTTACAAATTCTTTTCTTGGTACTACTAACTGCGGCATGAACTATATTTTTCCTAAGCTTGCATCTTGGTTTTTTTAGAATTAAGTATTTTTATAAAAACAGAAAGAACGAAAGAGTGGAATAAGATCGATATATTTTTAGAGAGTCGTAATCTCGTCAACAAAGAT
>Ga0222627_1000606_pt1 | contig 14210 bp, 14 predicted proteins | sample AntAcemetageno93_FD_179859 | JGI IMG/M metagenome (GOLD analysis project Ga0222627, IMG submission 179859) | Saline water microbial communities from Ace Lake, Antarctica - #93 | ecosystem: Environmental > Aquatic > Non-marine Saline and Alkaline > Saline | place: Antarctica: Ace Lake | collected... | reverse complement strand
ATATCAGTAACGAACAATTTAAAAGAGCATTGTCGCAAGTGATCAAAAAAGAACAAATTGCGAACAGGCGAACCTTAGCATTTTTCCTTGTTTTGTCAATCGCATTAAGTCAGGAAAGGGGATATTTTCCCTTCACCTCCACAATCTGCTGTTCAATCCCTACCATTTCTTCAAAGGCTTCTGCAATTTTTTCCTGTAACTTCCAGTTTTTGTTCTGATACTCATCAATGAGCATATGAGAACCTTTTCTCTTCGCGGCATTGAGATTGTCTTTATTTTCTTCTAGCTCTGCCTCTAGTCGCAAAACACATTTTTCCTGTTTATCGAGAGATTTCTCAAGTGGACGTAGCTCCCGCTGTAATTGCTTCTTTTGATCACGAACTTTTGCAGCCATCCCTGGCTCTTTTTTTTCTTTTGAAGAAACTTCTGCTTCATTACTCCATCCTGTAGTTTTGAGAAATTCCTTGTATCCGTCATTAAATACTGTTGCGCCTCCATGATCAAACACGACAAGCCCTGTTGCGAGTCGTTCAAGAAGTTTTTCATTGTGAGAGACGAAGATAATAGCTCCAGGAAACCTATCTAATGCATCAATCAAGGCATCTACTGATTCAAGATCCAAATGATTTGTCGGCTCATCAAGAAGCAAAATATCATGTGGTTGAATCATTAATTTTCCAAGAGAAACCCGTGCACGTTCTCCTCCAGAGAGTATTTCTACCTTTTTATGCATTGCTTCTCCTCCAAACATAAGTGTTCCACTCAGGTTAAATATTTGTTGTTCTGGTAATTTTGGGGCAGCAGTGTGAAGCTCTTCCACAATGCTACGTGTCTTATCTAAAGAAGACTCATGCCCCTGAACAAAAATTCCTGCTTGTAATGACACATGCGGCTTTATTGTTCCAGAAAGTGGCTTTGTGTCCCCGGCAAGAAGTCGCAAAAGGGTAGATTTCCCTCTACCATTGGCTCCAATGACTCCCACGCGATCTCCCGGAGAGAGGTTAAGATTTATATTTGAAAAGAGGATTTCCTCCTTCGTGTACCCAAAGGAAAGACTATTTGCCTGCAACATTCGATCGGCTTCAAATTTTTTTGAACAAAACTCAAATTGAATTTCAGGAATAACTTCAAGTTTGTGAAGTTCTCTCTGTTTCTCCAACATTTTTATGCGAGACTGAACAAGACCAGCTGAACGCGCTCCTGCACGAAATTCTCGAATAAATTTCTCCGTTTTGTTTCTTTGTTTCTCTGCATTTTTTCTCGTTTTTTCATGGACATCTTCTTCGAGGGCAATTTGCCGAAACATGTTTACGCATCCTCCACGAATCTTTTTTAATCCTGTACGATGAATAGCCAATGTATGAGTACAAACCGCATCAAGAAAAGCTCGGTCATGCGTAATCAATACAAACTCTCCATTCCAGTTTTTCAAAAACTTTTCCAACCATCGCAAAGAAGTGATATCCAGATAGTTTGTTGGCTCATCGAGAAGCAAAAGATCCGGTTCTGAGAGAAGCAATTTTACCAACGCAATACGCATCTGAAACCCTCCAGAAAACTCACTTGGTGGGCGAGGGAAGTCACTCACCGCAAAGCCTAACCCCGACAATAATTTCTCCGCTTTCCATCGATCATGTTTTTCTGTTTCACGTAATCCCGCAACTGCAGCATCAAGAACTGTTGATTCTTCCAGGTTTAAATGCTGATCTAATGTACCAATACGATGCCCTTCTGGTATGGATATTTCACCTTCGTCGGGTTGTATATCACCCTGAAGCATACGCAAAAGAGTGGTCTTCCCGTGACCATTTCGTCCTACTAATCCCAGTTTTTCACCAGGATGAATTTGAAAGGTAACCTCATCAAAGAGGAGTTGTGTTCCGAAAAACTTAGTAAGCTGAGTGACACGAATCATTTTTGTGCGATTTTTGCGAACTCAGCAACAATGATTATCAGCACTGTAAAAGGAAATATTAATAATGTGCAAAGCCAGCTAAACCACCAAGGCACTACGTTTTGGGATTTTCCAAAAAGATATGAAAGTGATCTGCCAAACCATGCTGCCCATGCACCAATAGCAAATAAGACAATAGCCACTATCCAAATAAGAATCCCTAAAAGAAGCTGAAAGAATGCCTGAATTCCATTTCCTTTTTGATGAGGGAAGTGGGGGACTTTTCGTATACGGGAGATTTTCATATTCATTTTAAAAGAGTTTTTGTGTCTCCGTGAGTTTGCCAGTTTTGATAAAAAATGCCAGAATTCCGGGGATGAAATTAGAGGGAAAGCGCGTTGCGATTGTTGCTGACTGGCTCACAAGTCGAGGCGGCGCAGAGCGTGTTATCTTTTCATTAGCAAAACTATTTCCTGAGGCTGTTATTTTTACGAGTGTATATGACCCGTTAAAATTTCCTGAGTTAGGGAAAAGAGAAGTACGAACAACCTGGTTACAAAAACTTCCAGCTTTTATTCGTAATAAACATCAATTTCTACTCCCGTTTTACCCAAAAGCTTTCAAGAAACTCGATCTCTCGGAATTTGATATTATTATCACCTCAAGCAGTTCAGGGTTTTCTAAATGTGTACAAAAAACCAGCATAAAACAAGTTCATATATGTTATTGTCACACACCTGTACGATTTCTTTATCATGCACGAGAAGAATACGTGAAAAGATTTCCTCTTCCCTGGTGGGGAACACCTATTCGGTTCATTCTTCCATTACTCCTTAATTGGCTGAAGAAAGTTGATCAGCATGCCGCAGTAAGCGTTGATCAGTGGGTTTCTAATTCTGATTTTGTAGGAAAACGTATTGAAGAATTTTATGGGGAAAAGGCAACAACTCTTTATCCTGGAGTAGAAACTGAAGAATTCACCCTCGCCGGACAGATGAGTGTAAAACGAGATTATTTTCTTGCGGTGGGACGATTTATTCCATACAAGAAATTCGATTTACTAATAAAAACTTTTGTAAAAAACAAACTCCCATTGAAACTTGCTGGACGCGGTCCTGAGTGGGAACGATGTAAAGAGTTGGCAAAGGGCGCGGAAAATATTGAATTTCTTGGCTTTGTTCCTGATGAAGATTTAGCTTCTTTATATGCGGGAGCAAGAGCGTTTCTTTTTCCTGCAGAAGAAGATTTTGGACTTACTCCAGTAGAAGCAATGTCTACGGGAACACCTGTTATATATTATAATAAAGGAGGTGCCACTGAGTCAGTAGGGAATTGGGGAACTTCATTTGATAGGCAAACACCGGAATCATTACAAAAGGCCATTGATGAGTTTTTGAAAACGGAAAATTCACTAAATAGAGAGCAAATTGTAGAGCGAGGAACATCTTTTGATGAAAAGAACTTCCGGGAAAAGATGGCAGAATTTCTAACGAGTCTTTGATTCCTTATTTCACCCTTCTAAAATACCCAAGAAACTTGATGTATTGTCTTTCTTGTGTTAAAATACACTGAATTTAAAATAATTCTAAAAAAATGACGAATATCAATAAGATGCCTCAAAGCATTAAAAATAATGCTTTAGAAAAAAAAGCTTTTCAGGATTTGAAAATAGAGATGCAAGAAGTAGCACAAACATTGGAAAAGGTATCAACTATGTTAATGAATTACGTACTTCCAAGAGATGAAGCTAAAATGTTTGAAAAGGCTGATTCATTGGCAACAACAGGAATTCTGAAAAAAGAGGCATATGGAATAGATGGAACAAAATATAAAATGAACGGAAAAGTCGTTCTTTTTAGTCGAATATTTTATAAATCGGATCCGGTGGTTAGATCTTGGATTGAGAGATCTCAATATAACAATGGGGGACTTCCAGTTGAGGTAGTTGAAAATGAACGATATGATCAAGATTCTGAACAAACAAAAAGAACTACTAGCTATACATATGATAATAAAAACAGAAAATTGGAGGCAATAACTCTCTTTTCAGAGCCCACTCAACATGGTAATATTGGAGCCAGTGAGAAGTTTTCTTATAATGAAATTCCGGGTAAGATTGTGAGGTATAGATATGAATTATCCTCAGGCAACAAGAAGTTGTTAGTAAACAAGTCTGTGATTGAGAACTAGAGTTTAGAAAAAAAGATTACCAGCAAACGAGAGAGGAAAGAGCTTCTATGAAGCGAACTTCGGGGAAAAACTGGAAAAGTACTTGGAAAGTTTGTAAACTTCAAGTAATGAAAATATACCTTGGATCGGATCATGGCGGATGGGAGCTAAAACAGGAACTATCAGTATATTTGATTGAAAACTTCCCTGACGCAGAAATATTTGATCTCGGATGTGATTCAGAGGAAAGCATCGATTATCCTCAATTTGGAGCAACTGTAGCCGCTAAAGTGGTAAAAGAAGAGAATGCTTTTGGTATCGTTATTTGCGGATCTGGAATAGGTATTGGAATGGCTGCCAATAAAATACCAGGGGCTCGTTGTGTAACAGCTAATACAGTTGAGCTTGCAACTCTTGGACGACAACATAATGGAGCACAAATTCTTTCTGTGGGAGGACGAACTCAATTCATTGACCCATGGCAGGATATCGTGAAAGCTTTTCTCTCTACGGAAGTAGATATGGCAGAACGACATGTAAAACGTCGTACACAGCTTGATAATCTTTAATACTTTTTCCAATGCAGAATTTTTTACTTTTAATTCTTCTCATTGCCGCACCATTAGCCTACTTTTTGTGGGATGTTCCTTTTGAGACAGTGATGGTTATTATGGTGAGTTTTATATTTATTCTTTTGGTAAAGCTTTTTCAGATGGAGCTCAAACAAGATGAAGACCTTCGAAAAATGAATCAAGAAAAATCTCCTCCTGAAACGAAGGATGTGCTAGAAGAAAAGTAGTTTTCTTTTACCGTTTTTCTACAATCTTATCGACAAGACCGTGTTTACCGTATTTTACGGCTTCTTCTGCAAGAATGAAATTATCACGATCACAATCTTTTACAACTTCATCATAATTTTGACCAGTACATTTCTGGATGATTTTATAAAGAGTCTCTTTTGTTTGTAGAATATGTTCCGCATGAATAGCAATATCTGAAGCTTGTCCCTGAGTTCCTCCGAGTGGTTGATGAATCATTACTTCAGAGTGGGGGAGGATGAATCGTTTCCCGCGTGCTCCATTCATAAGAATCATTGCTCCCATAGAAGCGGCCATTCCTGTACACATGGTAGAAACATCTGGTTTCACAAAGTTCATTGTGTCAATAATAGCGAGTCCTGATGAAACAGAACCTCCAGGAGAATTTACATAAATGGTAATGTCTTTCTTTGGATCTTCTGATTCAAGAAAGAGAAGTTGTGCAATAACGAGATTTGCAATCGTATCGTCGATTTGTGTTCCAATAAAAATGATTCGTTCTTTGAGCAAACGAGAATAAATATCATAGGCACGTTCGCCGTCAGTAGATTTTTCGATAACCGTTGGAACGAGATAGCTCATATTTTGTTTATTAAATTCTTAGAAGTATACCGTAAATGTGGCTTCTGCTCAACCTTTACGACTTGCCGATAAGTGAAAGTTGTTTACTTTTTTAACTTTTTTACTCGGCGTCCTAGCAAAACACCAAATACTAGTAATAGTAATACTGCAATAGCTCCTGCTATTTTTACCCAACTAGCTGTATCAAAAGGCTCTGACGCATGAGCATTATCACAGTCATCACCCCAACCATCAAGATCACGATCAAGCTGATCAGGATTAGAAACAAGTTTACAATTATCAATAATATCTCCTACACCATCACGGTCTACATCACCCTGACGAGAATTTAATACTTCCGGAGCATTGTCACAGTCATTTCCCACTCTATCTTTATCACTGTCTCGCTGAGAACTGTTTTTTATAAATGGACAATTATCTTCTGAAAATTCGACTTTATCTTTATCAATATCACTCGGAAAGAGAGAATTAAACTTTTGTCGTCCTAATTGTGCAATTATTCCTTCCTCTTCTTTTTCAGTAGAAATACGCGCTCTGTACATAATTCGATCTACTTCATTTCCTCCATATAATATACGCAGTTTTTGGTCTGATAGGGTAGAGAAGTAAGCAGCCCCTGTAGGTCCTGCTGTTACTCGAATATCATCTATTTTTACCGAAACACCCCAGAAAGAAACTTTTACAAATCGTATAACATCGGTACTAAGTTCAAGACGTTGTTGCATTGGTCGTTTAGAAACAATAGGTTTGAGAGAGGCCATTGTTGGTCCTCCTTCAATACTAATTGAACGAACTATCGCGTTTTCAGGAAGAAAAACTTCTAATCGAGTAAGAGGAACTTCTTTCCCCAAATCAATTATAACCCATGATGCTTCACGTCCATCTGCACGTTCATCAAAGGAAAAGGTTGTCAATACATTGTCATCAACAAGCACGTTCATAGGTAAATCTCCTTTTTGTGAAGAAGTCTCAATGCTCCGCATTGTATTTATTCGGTGAAAATCTTGGAAAAACACATCGTGTTCTATAGGAGTATTTTGTCGATCAAATATAACAAAATTTCCAAATCGATCGTTTACAGCCTGAAGAATTTCTTGAGACAGACTAATTTTTACTTCTTGGCTACCAGTAAAAGAGGGGAGTTGTACCTCTTGCTCATAAGGAAAATCTGCTATTGTTGGCATAGCAGCCTGTACAATAGTCACAATAGAAAGAAGTCCGAAACCGAGGAGTATTTTTTTCATGGTATATTTATGCTGTTTTTTCAAGTTTCTCACGACGTTGACGAGCTTCATTTCGCTCAATCATTGCCTTGATAGCCATTGTTTGTACAATAACAGATCTTTCTGCTTCTCCTAACTTCATTTGAATGAATTTGAGAGTGTCTTCAAGGTCGGGGATAAGTCGGTGCTCAAGAGCATTTACACGACGACGCGTTTGCTCAATCTCAACAGAAAGGTTTTCTGCTGATTTTTCAATTTCTGCCAACTGAATCAATAGTTCAAATACGTGAGAGAATTTTTGAATAGCAATGTCCAACTCTGCTCGAGTTTGGAAAAAACCGTAACCAATACCGTGTTTTTCCGTTTTAAGAGAAAAAATAGGAATACGTACCGACATTACATTTTTTGTCTTTACTTCCAGTGAAAGCGTCTGCATTGGCACAGAAAGGGCATTCTCGAGATAACTTTTTGGTAATAATGCCTGAGCTTCCAAAAATGAAGTATTTGCTTCTCGAATAGCGGCTTCTACTTTCTCACGAAGAGATTTTGCCTGACGTACAATAGCAAGGAATTCTTGCATAAGTCCGTCTTGTTTGTCCTTTAGGAGTTTATGTCCACGTTTTGCGCTGGTAGCTTGTTTCTTAAGCCCCAACATGGTCATCCGAGTTGCCGTTACGTTTTTGACTGCCATAGTACAGATTCGATTAGTTCGTGCGAATTGTAAAACCTATGCAATAAATGTCAAAAAAAAGCTAAGCAAAAGAGGAGTATTGTCTTTTTAAGGAAAAATATTTTCCTTTTGATATATGAGTTCAATGTCATCGCAGGAGACCTTCTTGTTTTGGTTAAAACAATATACATTGTGTTAACATCTTTAAATATCTATTCATTACTCCTCTCTCAATCTGATCTTTTAAATTTTTAAATATTACAATCGATTTAAGGCGTTTTTTTATAAAAAAGGTGTAAATACTCCTTTTAATATTTTTTAAGAGAGAAATTTGAGGGGACTAGTCCCCTTTCTTCTATTAAGAATATTTTTCAAAATCTAATATTTTTTCTACAGACGTAGCTACAGCTTCTCCAATTAAATGATCAATGTCATCTAGCGAGCTACTATATTGTTTCATAATCGTACTTTTTGGATTTTCATTCTTTTCTTGCTCTCTTAAAAATTTCTTTTCCATCTGATTTAATAATTTTTGTGTTAAAACATTTCTCTTATCATCAATAACTAAAGAATCCCTTAATATAGAAATTCTACCCAAAACATTCTCTACATCAGCCGAAAAACGTGTTTCTTGCCACAATCTGGCCTCTGGCTTATCCCTTCTTTCTACTCCTCTTCGCATAATCTTCAATTTTTCTTGCATATCCCCGCAACGAGAGAAAAGAGAATATGCTCTCTGTTTGCGAGATAAAAAATTATCCACTCTTTGATTATAGGGAAATAACCCGTTTCTTTTTCTTTTAAAAAACAACAGTAAGTCTTCTGCTTCGTATACGATGAGACGTAATGATTCAAGTTCCATCCCTTGAATTGAAATTTCGAATAATTCCTTACCTCTTTTTGCTTTTTCTTCCATTTCCTGTATTTCTTTTATTTGAGAATCAGTAAACTCTGCCTCCTCTTCCCTTTCCGGGCTTTCTTTTATTTGAGTTTCAGCAACCCAAGAAGATAGATACCTTTCTAACATTTTTTATAATTTAATATTTGTCATATTAGGGCCTTTTGAAGAAAAGTCAATCACAAGTTTCGATTTAAGGCGTTTTTTTATAAAAGAGGTATAAATACTCCTTTTAATATTTTTTGAGAGAGCAATTTGAGGGGACTAGTCCCCTGTTTTATTTTTATACAAACTCTATAGGTTTTTAAATGATTAAATAAAATTTGACCAAAACAAGTTTGTTCGTAAAATCAGCGAGCTCTTACAGAAGTTGACACTTGGCGCCATCGTCTAGTGGTTAGGACTCAGGATTTTCATTCCTGCAACAGGGGTTCGATTCCCCTTGGCGCTACCACACAAGAGCTTCAAAATCCCGCTTTGGCGGGGTTTTTTGTTGGAAAAACATATCACCCCCTAGCCCCCTCTTACATCAAGAGGGGGGAACTTTTTCTGGCAATTTTTTCTTGAACAACTACAATTCTCCCCGAATGATAGCCACCAACGGTAAAGTCCTTTTTAACACGCTCTCTCAATTTGGAGGGAAGATTCTTGCGATTGTCGCGAGTTTTGTAGTGCTAAAAATTGTGACGCAATTTGGAATAGAATTTTATGGAGATTATGTAACCACATATGAATTTTTGGCATTTTTCGGAATTCTCGCCGATGCAGGACTTTTTGCTATTGCCGTACGAGAAATGTCTCGCGAAAAAGAGAAAACAGAATTTATTTTGGGAAACATTCTTTCAATGCGCCTGCTTTTGATCCTGGGAGTAATGATTTTGGCTGGAGTCTGTGCGCAATTTGTTCCTTCCTATTCCCCTATCGTAAAAACAGGAATTTGGATCACTGCTCTATCAATGGGATTAACAATTATCGCAGGAACTCTCTCGAGTGTCTTGCAAGCACGAATGAAGATTCATTTCTTCTCGGGATCAATGGTTGTCGCCAAATTATCTCTCGCGGCAATTGTCTTCTGGATATCCCAAACAACTCTCGGAGGGAATCTCTTACTCAATTTCTTGTGGGCAGGAGTAGTATCAAACCTTATTTTCGCTGCCGCTGTAGCATGGTTTGCAGCTCGTGAGGTCAAAATAACTCTGCGTTGGAACTGGGATTTTTTGCGAAAAACATTGAAAGTGTCCCTTCCTTATGGATTAGCACTTATCTTACAAACGCTGTATTTGCGTCTGGACATATTACTTATCTCTTTAATTCTTGGATCAGCGGCTGTGGGGACTTATGGAGCGTCAACGCGTGTAATGGAGAGTTTGTTGGTCCTGGGGGTATACTTTGGTCAAGCGATGTTGCCGAAGATTTCTGCAGAAGAAAAAGATAATCTTGCTGTGGGAAAATCACTGGTATGGGCAGGTGAAAAATTATTGTTGCTTTCTTTGCCCGTAATAATCGGAATAGAAATTTTTGCACCCGACATCATTCGTCTTATTTCGAGCGAAGAATTCGTGAGCACAGCAGGAGTTCTCGGTTCTGACGCCATGTTACGTATTCTTGTTCCCACTATATTTTTCGCGTTTTTCAATCAACTCTTTTCTTTTACGTTGGTCGCCAAGAACCGACAAATGTATCTGCTCATTGTAAATGCAACAGCGCTTGCTATAAATGCAGCCTTAAATATCTGGCTTCTCTCTACATATGGAATTATTGCCGCAGCAGTATCTACCGTATTTTGTGAGATAGTAGTCTTTATTTTGTTATCACGAGAAATAAGAAAGCATTGGCGTCTCCCCTTCTCTACGAAAAACATTCTCCGTATCGTGGCAGCTAATATTCTTATTCTCATCGAACTTCTTTACACTCCCGCAGGAGAATCTCTCTTTCTGGGAATATGTGTAACAGCCGCTACGTACGTGGCGCTCATTGCCTTTTGGCGCAAGGATTTCTTTCCTCCAACACAAACAATAGGTGTTGTAGAAGATTTCACAGAAATGAAGTAGTTCCTTAGACCAACGGATTATTCCGAGGAACTCCGTTTTCTCGTGGAAACATTTTTGAAGTAAGTTTTACTTTTTGTACTTCGATAAAATAACGTTCGCTATCTCCCAAAAGAGTCTGCCCTCGTCGTACGATTTCTCCACCAAATTTCTTTTCTAGTCCGTTAAATTCAATCAAATCCTCTACAATCGCAGGACCTTGATAGGCAATGAAACTTCCTCCAAGTTTTACAAACGGAAGAGCGTATTCGAGCAACACATTCCATGGAGCTACCGCTCGTGCTGTTACAATGTCGTATTGCTCACGATAGTTTCTCATTTGCGCAAAATCTTCAAATCGTCCGTGCAGAGTTGTTACATTTTTTAGCCCCAGTTGTTGTACCATATCAGATACAGCGTTCATTTTTTTCCCTACACTGTCGAGTGCTGTAATACTTGCTGTTGTTGCTATAGCAAGGGGCAACGCGGGGAATCCCCCACCGGAACCCAGATCAAGAATCTTTTTATCATCAAGGTCGAAAAATTCCGTAATGAGAAGAGAATCCTCAAAGTGTTTCTGAAAAACATCATCTTTCTCGCGAATCGCAGAGAGATTTATTTTACTATTCCAATCTGAAAAAACTTCCCATAGTTTTTCAAATTGTGCTTGGTGTTGTGTAAGGAGTTCTGACATGTGTTTGTGCTTTAAAGAAAAGTGGCTTGCCAGTCGTAGCTTTGCCCATGCTTCGCTTTTCAAGCTACGCAGGGCAGTCTTCCATTTCCGACTCTTCCGCAGTTGCGGAATTATCGCAAAGCGAAGACTGGAGCCGAGAATGGGATTTGAACCCACGACCTACGCGTTACGAGTGCGTTGCTCTACCACTGAGCTATCTCGGCGCGGAGGGATGATACGAGTTTTGCCTAGGAATACAATAAAAATATTCCCTACAACGATGATTCGCCGCAGGGAATAAAATGTTTTACAAAAAGATCTCTTCTTCCTTCTATTCTTTCATTACTTGTCCATTCATTTCACTTTCATAATTCATCATTAAATGAGTAGCTATCATGTACCGGACAATGGTTTCATTATAAAGAGCATATGCTTTTTCTCTTTCTTGAAGCATTTGTGCTGTGTCCATAACAACAGCTTGGTATTCAATGAGTGAGTACAGGTATGCATCGAACAATAAATCGATACTTATACTAATGAATTCGTCTACCTCAATAATGACAGATCCATTAACTTCATCCCTCATAACACCAAAGACAATAGCTGTATCTATGTTACAAGAACACGAATCTATCAGGTACTCTCCAAGAGAAGGAAATCCTTCTGATACAGAAGACATAACATTGGCTACTAAAGAATCCAATATTGGATTCAAAGTTCTTTCTGAAGGATCACTCACCAGATCAATAACCGTGATAGGATGAGAGCCTACTTCCTCTTCTTGAGGAGGGGTCTCAGCGCAAGAATAAAACATTAATGCTGCTACAAATAAACTGCTAATAAAAATAAGATTTTTTTTCATAATACACTAGATTTAAGATTAATTTATACTAAGAATTGATTCAAACCTTCCTTCGTGTTCTAATCCCAAAGAAGATCAGAACCAATTCTGTAAGAGACCGATTTTGCAAAGAACATTGAGGAAGAAAAAAATTCCAAATGGAAATATTTACTTCACTAATTGTTTTATAACGAAAAACAAGAAAATGTCAATGCGGGAAAGAGGAGGGATAGCTATTTATGGGATTTTGTCATTTTTTGACTTTTTTGAATAAAAGTTTTATTTTAGAAGAAATGAATTTAATCAGAGTGCCCAATCCAACATTTGATGCAGGATGTACTTTATTACTATCAAGTAATCATGATATACCTCTACAACTTCCCAAGGGATTTAATCCTCAGAAGTATGATGCAGTCTTATTGGAGGGGCATGAAACAGACCAAGAACCCCAAACTCCTAAAAAACTCAAAAAGTATAAAATCGAGATAAGTACAGATGAAAAACCTCTTATTGAATCTTTTTCTAAAACTTCCGTATTATTTTTTAATGTTGATATATACAAACAACGAATTCATCAGACACTAGATATGTTCTTTTTCTTTAGCGATTTTTTCAGAGAAATTACGTTAGCCCAAAAAGCCTCTTTTTTAGTGAGAGAAAAAATTAACAAGGAAAATCCTGAAATTTTAATAAATTGGGGAGAGGGGCACACAAAAAAAATATTGGAATACCTTCAAATCACAGAAGCAGAAAGATTAAAACTCATAGAAAAGAGAAAAAGTGAGTTCCAAAAACTTTTCAATGCTGAGTGGAGTTCTGCAATACTAAAAATGAAACCGAGAAAGAAAAATAATAACTTTGACGTTGTTGAAGTTTTTGAAGAACCTAAAATAAAGGCTATTCTCAGCTAATACATATAAATATATCTAGCGGAGAAGGAGGGATTGCTGCGCGCCCTCGTAACACTCGGGTCGAACCCACAGGCTTCAAATCCCATTCCCTACGGGAATTAAAAAATCCCGATATCCACAAGGGATATCCGAATTGTTTTATCTTTACTGGCGGAGAAGGAGGGATTACATTTACATGTGTCTTTCAGGGTATGACTCTCTTCGTTCGTCATCGAACCCACAGGGTTCCCTTGCGCTTCGCGAAAATCAATAAATAAAAAACCACCCTTTCGGGTGGCTTTTGATTTCTTGTCTGGCGGAGAAGGAGGGATTCGAACCCTCGGTACCCTTGCGGGTACAACACCTTAGCAGGGTGCCCCATTCGACCACTCTGGCACTTCTCCGCAATTCCAAGTAGAACAGCGAGAGTGTACGCGAACGAAAATTTGGGTCAAGGAAATTTTCTTCACGATTTAATTGTAAAAGTTTCTATTCAGTCTTATATTTCCTTATGATGAAATTTAACCCCCATTTCAGATGTCTAAGCCTATCAAGAAAAAAATTTGGTTCAAAAACAAGGATGTTGATTTGAATCGTATTGTGGAAGAATTCAATGCAGGAGAAGACATTTTTTATGACCAAATAATGCTTCCTGATGATGTGTGGTGTAGTCGTTGCTATGCTCGTCTTTTGGAGCGTCACAATCTTCTTACAAAAGAAGAACTCAAACAGCTGGAAGGAGGATTAGATGATATATTGGTGCTTTGGGAAAAAGGAGAATTCGTTCTCAAGGTGGAAGACGAAGACTCTCATACAAAAATTGAAGAATACTTGATTGAAAAATTAGGCGACACGGGAAAAAAGATTCACACAGGGCGATCTCGAAACGATCAGGTTTTGGTGATGATGCGTTACTTCTTGAAAAACAAAGCCGTAGCAATGCGAGAAAAAATCTTGGACGTTGCGAATGACTTTTTGGCATTTGCAAAAGAGCATGAGTTCGTTCCGATGCCTGGATACACACACATGCAAAAAGCGATGCCGACAAGCGTAGGAACATGGGCTTCTTCTTTTGTTGAATCACTACTCGATGACGCTCGATTACTTACGGTAATTACTGATGAAATCATTGACCAAAATCCACTTGGATCAGGAGCAGGATATGGTTCTCCATTTGATTTTGACCGAGACACGCTGACAAAAGAACTTGGATTTAACCGTACACAATCAAATCCTATTTATTGTCAAAACTCACGAGGAAAATTTGAAGGACTCGTCCTTGAGGCTTGCTGCAACATGATGCTCACCTTGAACAAATTCTCTTCAGATATATTGTTTTTCACGACTCAAGAGTTTCAGTTCTTTGAGATGGACGATTCAATCGCAACCGGGTCATCTATTATGCCACAAAAGAAAAATCTTGATGTAGCGGAATTGATCCGTGGACGAACAGCTACAGTTTTTGCCTGTAGAAATGAAATATCTATGAATATCATGCACAAAGTTCTTGGATATCACCGAGATG
>Ga0222627_1000605_pt1 | contig 14241 bp, 11 predicted proteins | sample AntAcemetageno93_FD_179859 | JGI IMG/M metagenome (GOLD analysis project Ga0222627, IMG submission 179859) | Saline water microbial communities from Ace Lake, Antarctica - #93 | ecosystem: Environmental > Aquatic > Non-marine Saline and Alkaline > Saline | place: Antarctica: Ace Lake | collected... | reverse complement strand
ACCTGGGCCATAGAGATTGGTGGGCATAACACTGATATACCGGGTTCCATACTGTCGGTTGTAAGACTGGCACATCCTTATACCGGCAATCTTTGCCACGGCATAGGGCTCGTTGGTTGGCTCTAAATAGCCGGAAAGGAGGTATTCCTCTTTCATCGGCTGGGGGGCGTGTTTCGGGTAAATACAGGAACTTCCCAAAAAAAGAAGCTTTTTTGCCTCATAAAGATACGATGAGTGGATGATATTCGTCTGAATCACTAAATTACTGTAGATAAACTCAGCAGGAAATTGCGAATTGGACCATATGCCGCCTACCTTTGCAGCAGCTAAGAATACATACTCGGGCCGCTCCTGGTCAAAGAAAGTCTCAACGCGCTCTTGCCTCTCAAGATCCAGTTCCTCATATGTCCTGAACACAAGGTTCTCATACCCCGAATCCTTGAGCTTTTGCACGATTGCTGATCCCACCAGACCACGATGCCCTGCAACATAAATTTTGGAGTCTTTTTTCATATCTCTAAGCTCCCAACTCGTCGGCGTCAGGTCTCACTATCTCAGGGAAACCAACGAAAAAAGGTGGGCAAAAAATCATATTGATCCTGCAGATCCTGTCGAAACTGATTAGTGCCTGAACAAAAACCCATGATGCAAAATTTGCATTCAACAATTCCAACGAGATATGCGACTAATCCCACCTTGGCGGAACGATTTCCAGCAATTCATCAAAATGAGGCTTTCTGTCGATTAGCTCATTAACTTTAGGCACTTTAGTTCACTTTAGGCACTTTAGGCACTTTCCCTCCTGACACTAACTACTGGCAGACCAGATACTCTGCTGTAACTGTTCCGCTGCTGATTGACAAAGAATCTATTGTTGTGCTTGACGATCGAGTTGTAAATTCGGAATCCCATCCTCCTTGAAGGGTCAGGTCTTTGGCAGAATTTAAGGTGAGATCCTCATAATATCTCCCTTCGGCTACCTTTATTATAGCTCTTGAGCCCGCCGTATTGATAGCTTCCTGGATCGTGGCATAGCAAGGGGTATTGCCGCCACAAGAGGCAGAAGGTTCAACATAAAGACCTTCCTTTTCGATACTGAACTCAACATCTAAGGTCTGCCAGTAGAGATTATATTCCCCGGAACTGTCTGCGCAATCATAGTTCACATCCATGTCCATCCTAAATAGTCCATTTGGACGATCTGTGGTTGTGCCCCAACTGTTCAACATTATCCAGTATGCATTATTCGGGTCATCGTCATTATAACCGACACACAACACTGCATGCCCACCACCGGCAGACGTATAGGGCTTGCCGCATGTAGCATCAAAACCCCACAAAGCATCCTCGGCCTGTGTATTCCAGAAGGCGTAGAAACTGTTCCAATCTTCCTGGGTCCCCATGAAAAAACCGAACCATACCGCTCTATTCTGGCTGAGGACGTTTTTGATATTGGCAATCGCCTGTGCCTGGCCTACACCATGCGTTAAAATAGTCTCGGCGGTTATAGACGTAATAGGATAGTCCGGCATAGCAGAAATATCCTCGCATAACACATTGCAATTTCCGTCCCCGTTCTGCCAGCTTGCGTTGCTGTTAGACCACGGGATAGCGTACCCTTCTGATGCATAGAATGAAGAAAAATCCCTCAACCATCCTCCCTCGCAACAGGTTATGGCCGTATTACAAGAGCTTATATACTGCACCGAAAGGCGATCAAAGACATCTTCTTCAACATCCAAGGCGATTCCCATCACACCGGTGCCAGCCCAGGCCCAGCAGTTACCGCAGGATCCCTGATCTCTTTCAGAAGGGGTGTAGTTGAGGCGGCTGAGAAGGCTGAGAGATCCTCTCAAGGGAACTCTGAATTTGAGTTCATCATCAATCCGGGCTAACGGCGCTCGCTCATAACTCGCCATTACTGATCAACTGTTTCAGATTAGCCTTCTTTGTTTCCATGGGCTGATACGGTATTAAAAAATAAGGAAAATCAGGCTACAGCAACCTCGCCGAATTCTTGAATTATAGGAGACTCTTTCTCAGCAAGCCAAAGATCTACTTTTGCCTGCATGAATAGCCAGCTTTCAGGGGATGTCTTTGTAGCCTTACCTATCCTGACCGCCATTTCCGGGCTCATAGATGCTTTACAATTAATTAGTGCAGACAAGGTTTTCCTCGTAACCCTTAAACGTTTTGCAGCTTCCGTCACAGTTAACCCAAGGGGTTTAATAACATCCTCCCGCAAAACTTCTCCTGGATGAGTAGGTTTTTTCCGGTTATTCATTTCAATCCCTCCAAGTCTTCTAATGGTAATCTCGATAATCAACGACCACGGCATTAGTTCCGTCAAATTGAAACGTGACTCGCCAATTGCTACAGCCACACGGACCATTGCCCGACCAGCCAATAAATCGCTGCCTTGCTGCCAGATCGAAGAAAAAATATCTCGCGTGAGATTAAGGCATATTTTTAAATTTCATTTGGCCTTGGAGCTCGGCTACTTTTTCACTCAATTTACTTATTGCCCTTTGCTGTTCCTGAACCACCTTGGTCAACACCGCAACAACGTCCATGGGACTCATCTCTTTCCTCTCCCTGGTGGCCACACAAGGTCAGGTGCATCCTCCGAGATAAACCCCAGGTGCCTGAGAGGCACTATAGGAAATACTATATCGGCCCAACCCATATTCACAACAAAGCCTTACACGTCCCGCAAACTTATTGCATTACCAGATACTCGGCAGTAACGGTTCCCTCACTATTACCAATCGTCAGGGAGTTTACAGTTGTATTTGAAGATCGAGTCGTGAAGGATCAATCCCATCCACCTTGTAAGGTTAAATCTTTGGATGAGCTGAGACTGAGCGCTTCATCATAGCTCCCCTCGGCTATCTTTATAGTCTTTCCGGAGCTTGCAGCATCAATGGCGGCTTGGATGGTGGAATAGCAAGGACTATTTCCACCACATGAACCTAAAGGCTCTACGTAAAGGATGGTAGAAGTATAGGTAAAGTAGCAGAGCCTCGGATCTGAATAGCCGTAATCACTCACGATCTTTTTTCCATCCTCGGAAATTTTGACATTCATCACGGAATGCCAATAAGGGTGCTCTGAAGTATCTATGGATGCGCTGCCCCCAGGTCCTTAACATGGGCACACATCCCATAGGTGGTAAAATCATCCAGAATCACGTATTTGTCGGAACTCAGAGTAACCTCAAAGGACGAGTTGGAGACAGTGATGGGGGACCCCGTTTCTAAAGGCAGGACGTCGATGGTATACCACCATGAGGGCAGATCATCTATGAAATCACCGGGTGAGAAGGCAGTTTCTCCCCCCGGGACGTTAGTGTCAGGACAGCGCCCATTATCAGAAGCCGCTGGAGAAATATTATCGCCACCACTTTCCACACCCACAGTTCCAAGAAGGCAAAAAACAATGAAAAACAACAGGCCGATGTATTTAAAAGTTTTGAAAAAGCCATTTGTCTTTTCCATAATCTATCTCCCATGTGATAAAGCGCAAAAAAATATCCGAAAAAACGGTCTTTTTTGACAGGATCAACAGGATGGACTGGATTATTTTTATTTCTTATAACCTTTTGATTTTACCATATGCGCCTTGTAGTTTTTGTGACTTTTGCGCCTTTTTGCGGCTTCATCAAGTTTATTCTGAAATCAAAGGATCAAGAACCGTTAAACCCAAAAGATCAGCATCCTTTGTTAACAACACAGAATCCAATAATTGCATCGAACCCGTAAAAGCCGAACTTACATCTGAACAATCCCCGGGACAGGACTTAGAGAAAAGCAGATACACAGAACCACTAATCACGAGAAATCGATATTCGTATAAACAATCACAATCGTATACTCTACTACCACTCCCCGTTAATATCCCGCAGCCTCCAGTGTTGGCATACAGGCTCCAATTCAGACTTACCCCACAGTCGAATTCCTCACAATCGCTATTTACCCCGCTCACTGACGTCAGTACCTGACCATCGATGGTCAATGTAGCAGTAAAAGAGCTGCCACCACAAACCAAATTGTTATAGAATACGATATTCGCTACTTCTGGTGGCGCGGAGTCCCCTGTTCCTTCCAGCCCGATATTAAGCGCCGGTGTATCCAGGTCGTCTGAGTTAATACTAAGCGTACCCGTATGGCTCCCAACAGAACTGGGCGAAAAGCCCACCGTAATGGTGTCGCTTCCCCCAGCAGAAATACTACTAGGAACGCTTCCCACTACCGAAAATCCTGTCCCGGAAACAGAAGCCCCGGAAATATTCAGAGTGGCTGACCCTGTATTTTGGATCGTGAAGGCATGGTTTGAAGAAGACCCGACGTGAACTGTCCCGTAGTCATACGGGTCTGAGCCGGAATAGCTAATATTTGGGTATGCCGGTTCCAGAGTCAGCTTATCAACCACAGCACAGCCGTTGCTGATTGTCATTGTATGTGATGTTGTTTCTGATGATTGAGTTGTAAACGTGGAATCATATCCCCCCTTAAAGGTCAGGTTCTTGGATGTGCTCAGGCTGACATCTTCCCCGTAGCCCCCGCCAGCTATCTTTATTGTGGTCCCGGTGCTGGCAGCGTTGACCGCTGCTTGGATAGTGGTATAGCAGGGGCTTTTGCCATTGCATGTCCCATCCTGGCTTACATACATGGAGGATGAAGCATCATTAAGCCTGAGCACACTAACCGCATAGTGCGCCATGCCTGAATAAGAACCACCCCAGGTCATTTCATGGTCGTCGTAGTCCCAGGTATCATGGATATAGATAATTGATCCGGTATCATTATATCCGTAACCTAACATCATGTGACCTTCGACAAGTATCGAGACAGGGCGGCCAGCATCAATCTCGGTTTTGAAATCATCAAAAGTAAAACCCTTTGTATTCCCGTCATAGCCGTAAATGTACTGATTAAAATTTCCTAAGGTCTGTACTGTATATCCCCTCGACTCAACAAAATCCCGCATTCCGTGACAACCATCACGTTCGTCTGGTTCAGCCCCGGTATAATCGTAAAGAGGGTCACCGTTACTATAATTGTAAAATGTAGTGGAACCATCTGTGTTATCAAGCAAAGATTGGTTAGTTCCCATATAATCGCCAGTACATTCGCCATAGGTATGCTCTGTCCAGTTACCTATAAATGGGTCAGGGCCTGCATTCCCATACTCTATCCAGTAATCATCGACATGCCCCTTGGTTGTTCGCTCATCAAGATCCAGACGTGTAGCACTGAGGGGGCATAACGCCATTGTCTCCCCATTGATTACCACAGTACCCCACACTTCATTTGTCATAGGAAATACGCCGCCGTTTGTTGGACCCGCATACATGTTGGAGTAATCGGTGTTGTCATAATGTCCGAACATCATGGCGGCAGTCGTCGCAGAGCATCCAAAACACCATGTCATAGCAGGTACATTGGAAATAGTATTTATTCCGGCATAGATGTCGGGTTCGGGAACCATTGACACCTCCCTTGCAAACCCTTCTGGAGGGTGGGGCATACTCGGAACAATAATCTCGTCAATTAATTTTCCGTCCTCAATAAATCTATCTACCACATACGGGTTCGACGAACGGATACCATATTGATTTAAAGGTATTTCCTCGTTTGCGGATTCATCTGAAATTGCCGGATGAATCAAGATGAAACATGTCAAAAAGCACACAATAAAACAGCCGAAAAGTCTGCTAATTGTCTTAGTCATTATTTCTCTCCTGTGTCTGAACACGATACTATTAATTTTTCGATAAAACATGTGAATTGCTCTTCACATCCCGCATATTTTCCAACATCGTCCGCGAATTTGAAATAAAACGTTTTAATGCCATTATCATCTATCAGGAATTCGCAGAGGTGCTTATCGTATGTACCGGACCCTAAGGGCCTGTATTCATCGGTTCCTTTAATTTTTTCAAGCAATACAACTATTCGCATGCCCTGTCTGTATTTTCCGTGGTAACAGCTTGGGCCGGCCCTTGAGCTAACAATCATCTTCTTGGATGTACCTTCGTCTTTTGCCCCAAGGTCAGTTAATTGGGGATCAAAAGTCTTGTAGGTTTCCCTGATAACGATAGCCTTGCCCGCAACCTTACCCTTTAGTAATTTTTCTAAGCTCAAGACTGCTTCTACTGTTTTTTTTGCCGCTCCTCTATGTACACCTTTGGTTTCCTTGACCCTGTCAATCTCTCCTACAGCAATCAGGTCTGCTTTTGAAATAAGCATCCTTAATTCGGCAAGATTTAAAGGTGGGGGTGGCGGCTGCATAGCATATCCTCCTTTAATGACAAGAAGAAATATAAGGCATATCCCAAAGACTAACTTTGCCTTTTTTATCTTTCCGTTACAAAACCAGTATGGGAAAATTTGCGCGGCAAACATCGGCTGAATACCTTTCTTAATTTAAAAACCTCGACCTTCTAACGCGGGCTATGCCCGCAACCCAAAATGTGAAAAAACTACCGGCAGCAAAAACATTGCGAAGCCGCATTTGATGGTGATTTACAAACCTGTCCAAAAATTTCCTTGTTTTTTGTGACAGGAAACCAGATGATAAGGTACTGAAGGCCTAAAAGACTTAGCGGCATTCGGGAATCACCAGATCTGGTCCGCTTTGAGGAATCGTTCATTGTAATCGTTCCCGGGTTCGGAGGTTCGGGCTTCATGCCGGACGCACCTTTACTTTGTCATGGCCAAGGAATGCGCAGTCTTTTTTCAGGTCTTTTTGCTCCACAGCACCCGGCCCGTTCCAATCGTTTTGATTGCCCAATGATCGGGCGTCATCGGATTTACACTTATTGAATCATCTGGAGAAATCTACACTCGCCAATGTCGAATTTCTTTCCAGTTTCAATTCTCTTTCCAGTTTATCCAATTTCTTGGAGAGCTCCGCGATGGTCTTCTGCTGCTCCTGAACCACCTTGGTCAGCACTGCCACCACATCCATCGAGCTCATTCCCTTCTTGTCCTTTGAGGCTACAAGTTCCGGAACATCTTCTGCAATAAAACCCACGTGGCGTTCATCTGAACTGGCCTTATAACTGAATTTCACAGGATTGAGCCCTTTCAGGGTGTCCATGGCCTCAACAGAAGTGAGATCCTTGATCTCTTTCTTATATTCCCTGCTGGATGCATTGGTCCACACACCACCTGTTGTAACATAGGCGCCGCTTGCCATGTGTAAGGGATAAGAGGGGGACCTTCTGCCTATACCGACATAGCCACTGCTATCAATAGCCATTTTATAGCCAAGGGTCCCTCCATTTGCCGTCAAAATCTCCAACTTACCGCTTTGGTCCCCACCATCTCTCACTGCTTCCAGTGTAACGATACCCTTGGTTGCTGTGTGCCCACTATCAGAGATCCAAAACTCAAATGACGGGCCAAACCCATCCACCATATTGCCGCTACTTATCAGTTCAAATGCAGCAACCCCCCGGCCAGCAGTTGTATGCGACACAGTTCTTTTAATCTTACTGACCGGAAATGATGTTCCATCAGAAGTTACTGCGCCGTTATCTTCTACTGTGAAAACATCGTTTCCACTGCCGTCTTTCACAAGCAATTTATCGGCTGCAAATACCGAAACTGGCACGATAAAAGATATTAATGCTACGATTACTAAAACTCCCCTCACCCTCGAAATAAAACGCCTTGTTACATCTCCATTTTCCATAGCACCTTCTCCTTTCTGTTATATTGTTATCGCAGATCAGGTAACGGCTCTCAGCCATTGCCCGGAAAAACCATCCTTATTTGGAGTCTTCGTGAAATTTCGCTCCTCTGTCGAAGAGAATTATAACAAACAATCAGCCAATACACACCTTTTTTCGCTGATCTCTTGATGTAGCGGGAGATTGTCATTCAAATCGAACACCTAACCCTAACAATTATCGGGAGATTGTTTAAAGGTTTCACCCACTTGTACCCGCCAATCAAACTTTCCAGCCGGGGTTAATAGGGAAAAAGAACATAACACGGCGTTGCAAAGAAGCATCGATAAAATCAAGGTTGAAAAGGCCACCGCCCCGGTTTCTGAGACGCCGTATTTACCAAGCATCAAAATTACAGCCGCATCACGGGTCCCCAACCCCATAATGGAGATAGGTATCATTGTTACCAGAGCGCAGATCGCGGCAATGCCTGCCATCACAAGGAAAGTGATATCAAATCCCAGGGCAACCCCGAACAGATAAACCGCCCCATAATTTGCGCCCCAAGCCAAACAGGTAAGCACAAACGCCCACCCGAATGTTCCAAGCTTTGTCTTCCCGAAACCCTCTGAGAAATCCAAATACCCTGAAGTGATACGAGCTTTTAGCGATAACGGAGATACCGCTCGCAATATCCTTATCACGGTCACATGCCCCTTGCCCCGTACCATAAACCATAGGATTACCACACCAAAGGCTACCACGACAAAAATCCATGTTATAACGGTAGCAGTCTCCTCCCCAAACAAAACAAAAGACGAAAGTGCCCCACACCCGAAAATAAGTAGAAATACAATATCATAAATGCGATCCAGGAACACACTGAAAAATGAAGCGCCCAAGGAATTTCCCTTTTGCTTTAGATAGACTGCCTTGATAAATTCACCGACCCGCCCTGGAGTCACTACACCAACAAAAATTGAGAGTGCATAAACGCTGAAAGACTCGCAAAACCTAAGATGAATCCTTTGAGGGGCCATTAAGCTTCGCCATCTGATAGTTCGAAACAATAGGGATGGAATAAACATAAGATAAGCAAATACTATTGGCTTGAGAGAAGCCTGACCAAGTATCTCTATCGTTGCCCTGATATCAAGTTGAAGCAAAAGAATCAAGAGTACGATAGGCCCAATCACACGCGGTGCCCATTTTTTCATTACAGGAGAAATATACCCTCCTTCAACGCCACCATGTCTTAAACACGGTTCGGAAAAAAGAAAGCCCATAGCGCCAGTTCTTGCCCTTCTTACTTTCTCCGCTAAGGCGTCGTTTAACAGTTACCGGTACCTCACCAATGCGAATTCGCTTTTTAGCCGCATCAATGATAAGTTCAGAGGTATGAAATTGGTCTTGGCGTAGAAGAACGCGTGCCAGTTCACTCGTGCGAAAGGCCCGAAAACCATTGGAGCAATCGGTAACCTTTACGTGTGTCAGAAGACGAATTAACATATTAAAGACGTGAATACCAATATACCGGATAATACTGTCCTTTTCACGTTTACCGAGTACCCGCGATCCAATTACAAAATCAACCTCGTCATTCAAAACCGGGGTAACAAGGTCCGGGATCTCGGAAGGCAGGTGCTGACCGTCAGCATCCATGGTTACAACAATGTCAGCTCCATACTGACGGGCAATGTCAAACCCCATACGGAGGGCAGCGCCACCTCCTCGATTGATCGGGCTCCTAACAGCAAGTGCGCCTTCACTGCGCGCCACCTCTAATGTATTGTCATGACTCCCATCGTCTACAACAAGCGTGGTCAGCTCCCTGCCAAGAACCTCCTTGGGCATGGATTTTAACACAAGCCCAAGGTTTTTAGCCTCATTATATGCGGGAATAACCACAAGCACTGGTGCCAATGACTTTATCTCCCGATATTGGCGTGCAAATTCCGCTACCCCTAATTGGCGAATCAACTGATCAAACTGATCAACGTATTTTGTCCATCTAAACTGCGCGTAAAAGAAAAAAACCCAGAGCACGATGTTGGACACGATGATTATGGCGATAAGCCGGCTGAACTGAGCCTCTTCCAACAACAACATGTCACGAAGCAAACCTACTGAGTGGGGATACACTGAGACAGTGATCAGCCCAAAAGATATTACCATTGACCAGAAGAAGTCAATCCGCCGCGCCCGGCCGTGCCGAAAACGGTTGAAAATATAGAGAAAACCTAAAACGCCAACCAAAATGCCTAACCATCGTATAGTAGTCATAATACCCTATCCATCAAACTCGCTTCCCTTTTTTCTCTCACAGAGGTCACAGAGGCACAGAGTTTTTAATTTGTCCCGACCTGTCATGATCATTTCAGTTCTTACTCCTACAACAATGAAAATACCTTTTTTCTCAAAACTTTGCGCCTTTGCGTCTTTGCGCGAGACATCTTTGGTTCTCTCCGGAGGCCAGTTTCAAATTTCAAACCCATTCACTCTGTGAGCTCTGCGGGCTCTGCGAGAGATATCTCTTCGTTTACAGATATTTCGACTTTCGCCTCGTCCCGTCCCATCGAATATCGGGGAACTGCGCCTCTTTGCGCGACTCAATCCGTTCCCGATGGGGGATCAGGTCTTTGAACATGATTTCCAACTCATTTTCCATCTCGTGGGTCGGCTTGTAACCGAGATCGAGGAGGTGCTGGTGGTCAGGATTGTAATAATGTTCTTCCTGTTCTATTCTTGGGTTTTCAATTGGCAGGATTTCAACATCCAGTCCAAATTTGTTCCCCGCAGCCTGCACCTTTCGGGTCAGTTCGGTTATGTTGTACACCTCTTCAAACTGATTGAATGTCCGGTATTCTCCGGGTTCGGGTGGTTTCTCAATGGCAAGGGTCAGGCACTGCATGCTGTCCCGAAGGGGGAGAAATCCCCGCCTTTGCTGCCCCTTTCCGTAAGGGGTCAGTGGCAGGCCGATGACGGCCTGGGCGCAGAATCGATTGATAGCCGTTCCAAAACATTGATCAAAGTCGAACCGTGTTTTCAGGTCGCTCTCTTCGCCCATCTCGTCGATTTGTGTTCCGTAGACAACACCCTGCATGATATCGGTCGAAGAGAGCCCCCACAACCGGCAGGCCATCTCCACATTATTTGTATCATGAACTTTAGACTGATGGTACCAGCTCCCTGCCTTGCGGGGAAACATCATTCGATCCTTTCTTCCCCGATACTCGATCTCGAAAAAACCTTCCGGAATATCTACGTTGGGAGTGCCATACTCACCCATAGTCCCGAGTTTGACCAACTGGCACTCGGGAACAGCTTCCCGCATCGCGTAAAGAGTCACCAGTGTGCCCATCAGGTTATTGGTTTGTGTAAAAATAGCATGCTGAACATCGATCATACTATACGGTGCCGAAGGCATCTCACCAAGATAAACAATGGCCTCTGGCCGGAAAGACTTATATGCATTCAAAACAAAATTATAGTCAGCAAGATCGCCCTTGTAAAAACGAAGATTTTGTCCTAAGTTCTTCCTGTAGGCCAAAAGCCGCTCTGCCATTTTCGCTATCGGGATCGCCGACTGTGATCCCATCTCACCAACCCATGCCCGACGCATATAATTGTCAATTCCGGCAACTTCATGCCCCCGTTTCGCAAGATAAATTGCCAACGACCACCCCAAATATCCATCAACTCCAGTTATTAAAACACGCATAAAATCCCTCCTAAAAAAATTGTTTGGAGCACTCCATTCGGAGCACTTGGATCAAGTCTAATTACCTTTCTGCCCCTGTGGCATCTTCAAGCCTCAGCCAGTCAAACGCCATAGCGAGTTTCCGGCTGTCTTTGCCTCCGCTCTCGGAGGGCGCCTTGGCATGTTTGAACTTAAAGGTAATACGATTTTTACCCGGCCGCAATTGCTCAGAATCAATCAACAGTCTATACACCTGCCAACCCGGCTTTGCTTCTATGTTACCTACATTTTTTCCATTTAGAACAACACTTACAGATTGTCCTGGAGGATAAGGCCTTGCCCTGAAGATTAAAGTTTTGTCTTCTAATCCTCCCGCTTTAGCATCAAAATCCATTTCTGATTCCGTACCAACTGCCCATACAAAAGATCCCTCATTCCCCGCCCAACCTTTCTTTAAGTATTTCCTTGCCCAACTCGTCCCAAAATCGTAGTAGCCCTCTTTGATAAAAACAAGGAGTCTCTTGACTGCAGGGTCACTCTCTGGTTTTATAGCGAGTGCTTTATCAAAAAACCTCAATGATAGCCCATAGTTGCCCGCATCGTATGCCAGCATGCCGGCCTTTCTAAAGTCATTGTAAATTTTAATAGGTGGCTTCTCTGGATATGTTAGCCCCAGCATTGATAGGCAACTAAAAAACATAATAATTGCTCCCACCCCTATTCGTAAGATAGTTCTTCTGCTGTAACTCTTTTCTTCACAATAGATGAATATTCTAAGTAAAAAAAGACAGAGCACCAAAATACATAAAGGTAATATCACAAGAAAAGACCAGTCCATGGCATTAAATCTTTCTAAATTAAGTCCATATGTTGTCAAAACCTTCAAGTATGAACATTCTGTGCCAGTTAAAACATTTGGCAAATCATTTGTCACGAGATCAGGGATTTTTGAGGCAGCTTCTCTTAAAAACCCCTCTTTTAATATTGGGGTAATTCTTGGTGTCTGGATAATTTTCAAATATTCCCAAAGTACTATCACAAAGGAAAAAGCGCTGAAGAGAGCTGCCTTCCATCTTATATTAACTGATTTCATGATTGCAGCATATCCAAAGGCAAGAGGCAACGACAGTTTGATTAGATGTCTAATTCCAAAATCCATTCCCCACCAGTAGACATGAGGCCTCCAGAAAAGCCATGATATGCCTAAAACGATTATTAGGGAAAAGCCGATGCCTAATAATCGATTTTGTCTTATAAACATGAATGAACCGATTGCACCTATTGTCACAATTGGTTTGCCCCATAGTATGTTTCTAGTTTCACTAAAGAACAGTTCCTTTACACCAATCAGCTTATCAAATGCTTCCGAGAGGTTACCGCCAAGAGTATTAGGAATAATAGCACCGGATTGGATATAATAATGCAAGAACTGAGGCAATACGACTACAAACGAAACGAACGCAGCCATAAAATAGTTTCTTAGCGTTACACTCAAGAAATGCCATCGCCCCGATTTCATAGAGGACCAAAATACAAAAAGAATGTGTAGCAGCGGCAGGATCAAAAACATGGCATTATCGTATCGAACAATAACCAAAAGACCACTGGAAATCCCAAGCAACAGATAATTGAGGATTTCTCTCCTCTCAACAACGTTCAGAAAAAAAAGGACGAAGAGGGCAATTGTAAATACTTCAGGGGAATGGCTCATTAACATCCTAACGTACGCATTGTAGATAAGAGAATTACCCAGAAAAACCGTCAGGACAGACAATAGAGATATTTTAGGCGAAAAAAACTTCGTTAGTATTTTATAAGAGATAAGAAGGCTCAGAAAAGTATAGATTGAAGAGCCCACGCATGTAACAAGCAGATAAAGAGGCGAATATCCATTTTCAGCCAACCCGCCGCTAGAAAAAACATTGAATAGGAGTGTCAGGATATGTGCAAGAAGGATGAACGGCATCCACAAAATGCTCGGACCGATGGGCACCCTGGTTCCTTGGTTTGTATTTCCCAATGAGTTTAAATCGCAATATGCCCCCTTGAGCAATTGTTCGTTAGAATAATCAACATCGCCATCAACGATAATAGATTTGGCGATCATATAATAAGCAGTATCGTCAAATGTATCTATTTTGACCAGACTATACGAGTGTGCATGTGGGACTCCTGGATTAAATCTGCCTAAAGGAGTGATAAGCAGAAAACCAATGAAATAAACTGCTAAGATGATAAAATAGTAGCGGTATTTGCCCATAAAATGCCACAACCTGTGAAAAAGATAGCTCATATTGCGCTCATTCGAGTTAAAAGCTTATAGAACACTCCTCATAATGGGGGCGCTGTTGCACTGTGATTTTGTTTCATCTTGAATATGGAACGGCTTCTCGGTAGAAAACCAATAAACAGAACTATTCCCCCAGCTTGTTCTCAATGAGAAATTCAACAAACATCTGCGCAAATCTGTTGACGTCGCACAGCTTTTCATGAATAAGCCTGAACATCGACTCTTTTTCCATTTCCCACTATTTTACAAGGCAAAAATCATATCGTTCGTCAGCCTATGGCAGAATATAGATAATTGCGTTATCGCCTCATCCTCCTCAGCTTATGGGGACAGAATTTCCTGTTTTAGACGGATGCAAGCTTATGTGCCAGATCAAGTGGAATGGACTTGATCTCTGACCGATCGCGAAAGACGGTTGTAGAAGCTGTTTTCCTGGCAGCTATTGAGACGTTACCCGTATTCACCAATTTTTCGATAAGAGGTTTTTCACGCTGTGGGTTTGGGCCATGGTAAAAACGGACGGTACCGTCAGATTCATCAGTCCAGGCTATTTCTGGCGGCCATATTAATTGA
>Ga0222627_1000600_pt1 | contig 14406 bp, 10 predicted proteins | sample AntAcemetageno93_FD_179859 | JGI IMG/M metagenome (GOLD analysis project Ga0222627, IMG submission 179859) | Saline water microbial communities from Ace Lake, Antarctica - #93 | ecosystem: Environmental > Aquatic > Non-marine Saline and Alkaline > Saline | place: Antarctica: Ace Lake | collected... | reverse complement strand
TATATAAAAACTGTCAAAAAACACGTATTGAACTTTTAACACCAATGTTTTTAAGTATAAAAAATGTGTACAGGAAGGGCTGTTTAAAGGAGTTTGGATAAATCTACAATTTACAAACTTCAGACTACAAAAAAATATCGAGTACACAAAAATAACAAAATTCCCTATTTGAAGATCGTAGTTTCTAGATTGAAGTTTGTATTGGTAGCGCCAAGGGGAATCGAACCCCTGTTGCAGGAATGAGAATCCTGAGTCCTAACCACTAGACGATGGCGCCAAATAAGAACGAGACGATTGTAGGAAATTACCCTATTGCGTCAAATTTTTGTAAGAAATACGAATAGAACGTACGCAAATCATTGTGATTTGAAGCTTGTAGATTGTAATTTGTAGATTGGTACAACTCACTGATAGCAAAGAAAAAGTTGCTTTTTTTTGTCCCATTAAATAAAGTTTGTTTGTAAGCATTACGAGCGAGATATTTCTTGGATACGTAAGGATTACATCCATTTATTTCTTAATCCATACAAATGGACGACGCAGCAACAGAAAACGGTAAAAAATTATTTATTGGAAATCTTCCATATAGTGTAACAAGTGAGGACTTGGAAGCAGCATTTGCAGAGGCAGGAACAGTTACTTCTGCACAAATTGTTACTGATCGTGAGACAGGACGCCCACGGGGATTTGGTTTTGTTGAGATGGAATCAGATGAGATGGCTCAGGCAGCTATCGAAATGTGGAATGAGAAAGAGCTCAAAGAACGAACAATTTTCGTTAATGTTGCTCGACCAAAAGGTGACGCACCACGTCGTTACTAGTTTTTGAATAAGTACATAAGAAAAGATCCTGCTTCGGCAAGGTCTTTTTTAATTTCACCCTTCCAAATTGGTAGACGGGAAGAAGATTTGCACGAAATTCTTTTTTCCTATTGAATGAGAAAGTATTTTTTACTTTATTATTATGAAAACAAAAATCATAACATTACTCGGGGTTGTACTCATTGGAATTGGACTAGCAGGATGTAGCTGTGATTGTTTTAGAGACAAAGGAAAAGACGCTCCTGCAATGACTCAAGAAGCTATACAAAATGAAGAAGCATCTTCATATATGACTTTCACACAGGAGAGATTTGATGCCCTTCGTGGAACACAAAAATTTGTTGTATTCTTTTATGCTGATTGGTGTGGAACATGTCGGAAATGGGACAAAAATATGCGTAAAACAGAGGGAAGTTTGCCAGCAGACGCAATGGTATTGAAGATTGATTATGATACAGAAAAAGATCTCACAAAAGAGTTACAGGTTACATCACAATCTACAGCCGTATTCTTCAATGAAAAAGGAGAGGTTGTTGAGACTGTAATGGATCCAAGTATGGAAACGATTCAGAACTTTTTTCTTTGAGAGGGCATCAGCAATATATTTAAAATTTCACAATGGAATATCTCTTAATATCGTTTATTGCGGGAGTACTTACGGTTCTAGCTCCGTGTGTATTGCCGGTATTACCCATTATTCTTAGCGGGAGTATTCACGATCGTGACCAGTATCGGCCACTGATTATTACCATGTCTTTGGGACTTTCTATTGTAGTTTTTACATTACTTTTGAAAGTTTCATTAATTTTCGTAGAGGTGCCTCCACGTTTTTGGACATTTGTTTCGGGAGGAATAATTTTATTTTTCGGAATCATTACACTCTTTCCAATATTTTGGGAAAAAATTTCTCAACGCATAGGATTGAATTCCCGATCACAGAAACTGCTCCAAAAGGCGAATAAAAAAAAGGGACGATGGGGAATGGTTCTTTTGGGAGCGTCTTTGGGACCTGTTTTTGCGAGTTGTTCGCCTGTGTATTTTATCATTTTGGCGACAATCCTTCCGGCAGATTTCATGACAGGACTTATAAACCTTCTTGTTTACGGACTAGGACTCGCTTCGATATTGTTTATTATTGCCTTTGTGGGCCAAAAAGCAGTATCTCGTGCTCGATGGGCAGCCGATCCTAAGGGATGGTTCAAGAGAGGATTGGGAATATTGTTCATTCTCGTCAGTCTTGGAATTTTGACCGGATATGATAAAAAAATTGAAGGTCATTTGCTCGATCAAGAGTGGGCCGTGTGGAATATTGAAACACGACTCGGAGATGCACTTCATGAGAGAATGGAGGAGCCTTCAACATCAGAAGAAACATTAAGTGACGATACGATAGAATAAACGTATCAGAGGGTATAGATGGATTCTAAAAATGCTCTGCTTTGGCGGAGTATTTTTTGTTATTCGAAAAGGACATTTGGATCAGCCAAAATAGTAAGAAAGCGTGTGCACGGGAAATTGACAATTTCGGAAAACCGCCTATAAACTGAGGGATTATTTTCTTCACGCTATGGAAATTCGAAACATCGCTATTATTGCCCATGTTGATCATGGAAAAACAACACTTATGGATGCTCTTTTGAAAGAAGGAGGAGCTTTTTCTGAACACGAAGAAGTGGTGACATGTGTTATGGATTCAAATGATCAAGAGCGCGAGCGTGGAATTACAATTTATGCCAAAAATGCGGCGATTGAGTACAAAGGAACAAAAATTAATCTCGTAGATACGCCAGGACATGCTGATTTTGGCTCAGAGGTAGAGCGAGTACTGAAAACAGTAGATGTTACTGTTTTGGTTGTAGATGCCTATGAAGGACCAATGCCACAGACAAAATTTGTTTTAAAAAAATCATTAGAACAAGGAAAGAAAGTTCTCGTGGTTATCAACAAAATCGACAAACCATCGGCTCGTCCGGATTGGGTGGTAGACCAGGTGTTTGATCTTTTTGTAAAATTGGGTGCGACAGATGCACAGCTTGATTTCCCGTATCTTTACACGATTGCGCGTGAAGGAATCGCAGTTCGTAAATTGGATGATGAAAAGAAAGATATTACACCGTTGCTCGACTTTCTTCTCGAACACGTGCCAGAAGCAGCGCAAAAAACAGAAGAAGCGTTTCGGATGCAGCCAGCAACACTTTCCTACGACAATTTCCTTGGGCGTATAGCTGTAGGACGTGTGCACGAGGGAACAATGAAAGTAAATCAGCAGGTTTCAATTCTCACCCCAGAGGGGCAGAAACGATCTGGGAAAATTTCAAAATTGTTTACCTTTAGTGGGCTAAAACGAGTGGAAGTAAAAGAGGTTTCCGCAGGAGATATAGTCGCGATTGCAGGAATTTCCGACATTTTCGTAGGAGAAACAATTGCTTCTTCTCCTGATTCAGAGCCGCTTTCAGCGATTCGAGTAGATCCGCCATCTTTGGCGATGTATTTCATGGTAAATGATTCTCCTTTTGCAGGACAGGAAGGGAAATATGTTACGAGTCGTCAGATTCGAGATCGTTTGGAAAAAGAACTAGAAACAAATGTAGGACTTCATATTGAATTTGGTGAAAATTCAGATCGTATGAAGGTTCTTGGTCGTGGAGAGATGCACTTAGCAGTTCTTATAGAAACAATGCGTCGCGAAGGATTTGAGCTTCAGGTATCACAGCCAGAAGTCGTGTTGCGAGATATTGACGGAGTGGTTCATGAGCCAATGGAAAATGTGGTTGTGAATGTTCCAGAGGAGATTTCAGGAAAAATTGTAGAACTTCTTTCTAAAAGAAAAGGAGAAATGACCAATATGGTAACGGAGAATGGAACAACGATGTTGGAGTTCACTATTCCTGCGCGAGGTTTGCTTGGGGTTCGCTCAAATTTCATCATTCTTACCAAAGGAGAAGGAACAATATACAGTTCGTTTTCACATACGGGACCACACGTGGGACCGATTGAAAAACGTCAGGTGGGATCATTGATCTCTGGTGAAAATGGAACGACGACAGCGTATTCTTTATGGAAATTGCAGGAGCGCGGACCTATCTTTATCGATGCGGCAGTGAAGATTTATGAAGGAATGATTATTGGGGAGCACAATCAGGGATCTGATTTGACGGTGAATCCAATCAAAGGGAAACAGCTGACCAATGTTCGTTCGTCTGGAACGGATGATGCGGTTAATCTGGTTCCACCGCTTCCAGTATCACTAGAAAAAGCTCTTGAATACATCAAGGAGGATGAGTATGTGGAGGTTACGCCATCGAATATTCGATTGAGAAAAAGATTTCTATCTGAGTTGGATCGAAAGAGGAATCGGGATTAAATAACGCCCCCTGGGTTTTGGACGGCGTCTTTGTCCCCCTCTTATATTAAGAGGGGGAGTATTCTAAAAGAGCCAGTTATGTTCCCTCTCTTAGTGTAAGAGAGGGTTAGGGAGAGTTATTTACTGTATGTATTTCTATATTCTCAATATTCGCTACACTCTGCGGGATGAAAACGGATTTTGAATTTTCTCATGAGGCGCAGCGGGCAATTGAGCTTGTGAAGAACCCGAATAAAAATCTCTTTATCACCGGGAAAGCAGGGACGGGGAAATCCACTTTGCTCGAGCATATGCGGATGACGGCGGATAAGAAGATGATTGTGTTGGCGCCGACGGGTGTTGCGGCAATTAATGTTCGTGGGGAGACGATTCATTCGTTTTTCAAGCTCAAACCCGGGTTCGAACTCGATGAGGCGACAAATATGAGGATGGATGATAAGAAACGAAAAATGTACGGGAGTATTAAGACGATTCTGATTGACGAAATATCTATGGTGCGGGCGGATTTACTGGATGCGATCGATATTTTTCTGCGTCGTGCACGAATGAGTGAAGAGCCATTCGCAGGGGTGCAGATGATATTTTTTGGAGATTTGTTTCAGCTTCCACCCGTGATTACGAATGTCGATAAACAGAAATTTTATAGTGAATATGAGTCACCATATTTTTTCTCTGCACGGGTGTTTCAGTCTCGAAATTTGTTTACCGAGCCATTTCGTATTGAACGAATTGAATTAGATGAAATTTATCGACAAACCGATCAAGAATTTATTCGCGTGTTGAATGCGGTGCGAGATAATTCTGCAACGGAAGAAGAGTTAAACATTCTCAATGAGCGGGTAGATGAGGACTTTGTCCCAGCGGATGATTTGTCCTGTATTCATCTTATGACGACGAATGCGAATGCTCATGAAATAAATATGGCGAAATTGGAGCAGATTTCTAAACCGGAGATGGAATTTGTAGCCAAAGCAAAAGGAAAACTAACGAAATCGCTTCATCCGAATGATCCGATGATCACGGTGAAAGTCGGAGCACAAGTGATGTTTATCAATAACGATTCCAAGCGTCGGTGGGTCAATGGAACATTGGGTGTGGTTCGGAGTTGTGTGGATCGATATAATGAAGAAAGCGATGAAATGGAAACGATTTTGATCGTAAAAGTACACAACGGAGAGTTGGTAGAAGTGACGCAGCACACGTGGGAGATTTCGAAATACAAATTTGCAGGTGGAGCGTTTGTGCGGGAGCAGATTGGTTCTTTCTCCCAAATGCCGTTGAAATTGGCGTGGGCAATTACGATTCACAAAAGTCAGGGAAAATCGTTCGATAATGTGGTAATAGATCTGGGGTGGGGAAGCTTTGCACATGGACAGACGTATGTCGCATTGAGCCGTTGTACGAGTTTAGAGGGATTAGTACTAAAAAAGCCACTCAAACCATCAGACGTGATCGTAGACGAATGTGTGAGGCTGTTTGCGAACGGAGAAATGTGAGATATTTGGAAATAAATATTTTTATCCAAAAAAAAACACCCTCTAGCACAACCTAGAAGGAAATTTTTTGGTATTTATTTGAAAGTGCACGGAATTTCTTTGACGCTCAAACCTCGTTATGAACCTTACGCTATCACCTCACGAATGAAATGAAAGTAGCCTATTTTTTTGCAATTGGATAAAGACTGATCCAACGATGAAAACCGTGAATTAAAATGAGGTCAACATCTGCATTACCGGAAGATTAAAATTGATCTTGTATTGCGTACCGGCAGGCACTGATTTACATCCTTTCGAGACAATCTCGGATGGAAAGGTTTTCTTTTAAGGTACTTTCACCATTCTATTGAACTAGAATTATTACCTCCAGAAGCTGTATGTCATAACAACAAGCTGGCAAATTCCCTAAAATGACAAGGGGGAAGATTCATCTTCCGATAGACAAGAAAGCATTACAACTTCCAGGTCAGGAACAAAAGGGTATGGGTCTCTCAAAGAACGAACACTTTGGCAACTTGTTTTTGATTGCTCAATCCCAAGTTGTTAAGACAGTTTATCACAGAAAAAGAAAAAAGTAAAGAGTTTCTTTGTAGTTTTTTAAAAGCCTTAGGAAATCCTACCTTCTCCGCCTCGTCCACTGCTTCGGCCTCTGATTCCTCGCATTCCCTTTTGGCTTCGTCTCCGCAAAAGCCCCAAAATGCTCCGCATGAAACGGATGTTCTTCATCAATAGGTATCTCTTGATTAATGAGTTTGTGAATATCTTGTACAAACGCGCATTCTTCCTTGTCACAGAATGATAACGCGATTCCTGTTTTCATCGCTCGACCAGTACGCCCGATTCGGTGCACGTATGTTTCTGGTTCGTTTGGGATCTCGTAATTAATAACGTGTGATAACTCGTCGATATCAATACCCCGAGCAGCAATATCAGTGGCGACGAGGACTCGCAAATTCTTTTCTTTGAAGTTTTTCAACGCTTTTTGTCGTGCAGCCTGAGACTTGTTTCCATGAATAGCTGAGGCATTAATTCCAGATTTATCGAGAAATGTTACCAACTTGTTGGCTCCATGCTTTGTTCGTGTGAATACGAGAGCAGAAGCGAGTTTGTTGTCTTGTAATACGTGCTTGAGTAAGTGTTTTTTGTTTCCCTTTTCGACGGTGTACATCTTTTGTGCCACGGTTTCTGCCGTAGAAGAAACAGGCGTTACTTGAAGTCGAACAGGGTTCGTCAATAAAGTGCTTGATAGATTCGTAATAGCAGGAGGCATTGTTGCCGAAAAGAAGAGAGATTGCCGTTTGGCAGGAAGTTTGGCCACGATTTTTTTCACATCGTGAATGAAACCCATATCGAGCATTCGATCAGCCTCATCGAGAGTGAATATCTGTAAATCTTTCAGACTAACAAATCCCTGATTCATGAGGTCTAGAAGTCGTCCCGGAGTCGCAACGAGAATATCTACACCAGATTTGAGCTTCCGTACCTGCAGATGTTGTTTTACTCCTCCAAAAATAACAGTGTGTCGGAGATTTGTTTGGCTTCCATATTCAGCAAAACTTTCATCAATCTGAATAGCAAGTTCTCGCGTGGGTGTCACGATGAGAGCTTTTATTCCTTTTGACCAAGGTCCTAATTTTTGTTTGTTGTGAAGCAGCTGCAGCGTTGGAATAGCAAACGCAGCGGTTTTCCCGGTTCCTGTTTGTGCAGATCCCAAAATATCTCGTCCTTGGAGAATCGCAGGAATAGCTTGTTCTTGGATGGGGGTGGGAGTCGTGTATCCCTTAGCAATAACTGCCTTGAGAAGTGGCTCAATAAGATTTAAATTTTCAAATTCCATAGTATGGTTGGTTTGCCCCTGAAGGCGCGAGCGGGAGAGTATCTTTTCCCTACACAAAAAGCGAATCTTTCTTTGCTGGAGAAGTTATACTCAGTATTGACAAAAAAGCAATTTTATTCTAAAAAAACAAATCCAATATCATTATAGGTGCACACGACAATCCAGTTTTTGGATTTGATCCAGATATTTCAGAAGATGAATATAGGAAAACAACGGGGATAAATCCTGTTTCATTTTTATGCTGACTGGGGTAGACAGATTCGGAACCGCGTAGTAAAGCGGTTTAAGATATGGAATGTTTTTTTAAACGCTCAATTGTTCACACTGATTGACACTTTTCTATAAACATTATATAATGGCGACATGAAAAATTCTTCTGAAGTTCGTGTAGTATCTCGTGGGCCGGTGTGTCAAACTCCGGAAAGAGTGCGAATCAATTTGAAACGAGAAGATGAGGTGGAAGGATATGATGCAATGAGCAGCGTGATTCAGCGTTCAGTGAACGCCATTTCTCCCCCAGACACCCAGATTCGGCTTCCTCTAGAGATAATTGACCGGATTCGAGAATTACTTTTGGATGAGTCAGAAGGAACAGAGGATTTTCGAACAGACGCATTGGCTTTGATAGAGCCCGTTGCATTTATAGGAAAAAATATTGAAAACCAAGTAGATTCAACCATTCTTACTGAAGCATTTGGTCATACGAACCAAGAATCCTTGGAGGAGGATAAAGATATAAATATTGTTAAGTTTTTTGAAAAATATTCCTTACTATTGGGGTATAAATCAGTAGAGAGAGAGACAGTTGATTATTCCGAAATCTTAACAAATGAAACAAAAGTGTCGTTAGAAGTATTACGACAACTTGAAGATCCATCAGGTGCAGAAAAAAGAAGAGAAGTCCTGAATAAAAATATTAACAACACATTTAAGAATCTAATAGATAAATTAAACCAAGTTAAATATTTAAAGGAGCGCATAAATCTTCTTCCAGAAGAAAAGAAAATAGAAATCTTGAGTGAAATTGATAAAACAAAGGAGGACCTAAAGAATAGATTAGAAGCATTTCAAGATTTTGATCAGTATCCCCTTTCGATAGAAGACCGAAAGAAAACGAATGGAATAACTGAAGAAATAGAGAGTAGCTTAAAACAACTTCAAGTTTTCAAGGACGATATAAATATTCCTACAGAAGAACAGGAAAGAGAGATTAGCGGAATAGTAAAGATCATGAAACAGAAATTAAAACAACTTAAACTCTATACGAAAAATATTAGTCTTCATGAAGATGCCGCCAAAAGAATCTCTTCTTCACCAGAAGAGAGATTTCCCAAAATACAAGATCTCTTAGACGGGACTTCAGCAGAAGAATGGGATAGCGCGTTTTTTCTTGCTATTCGGACATTAAAAGCCGGAAAAGAAATGATAACGAGAGAGAAAATACAAGAACTATTAGACGAAGGGCATGATTATGCATTATCCGGAGTTATTTCTAATACAAAAATAGGAGAGGAATTTGCAAAAGAGAAGGGAACGCTGCAAACGTTATTGGATAAAAGAATGGATCATTCATTAGCAGCATCTATTTATCCAATGTATCAGACAGAAGAAGGGAAGGCTCTTCTAGATGATGAAACATTCTTCCAAAGTTTATTAGAAAAAGGAATGAAATGGTCATTCGATTCTATTATTTGTTTTTCACCCAACGGCCAATCATTTGTAGATAAGAATCCCAAGTGGGAAGAGGAATGCAAAAAGAATGTTAAAAATAAATTAGTAACTTTTCAAAAGCGAGAAGAAAAAAAATAATAGGGATAAACCTTTATGCTGTCTGGGGCGGAGGAAGGGGAATGTATTAAGAACTTTATAACAAGGAATTGACAAATTGTGTCAACGTGATATCATGATGACATGATTTGTGTTATAAAATATAAAATCAACGCTCTATTAGCCGTCACTCAAAGAGGTGATCACGTTTTGTTTAATAAATTTTTTATATGGTGGAATAAATTATTCTGGTGCTGCATTCATTAAGAATTGACGTAAAAATGTCAGTGAATGTGCATCAATAAACATCTGTCACACAGATGTTTTTTATTTTTTAATTTATTTTTTATCATGAAAACAATTACGCCGAATCCAGCAGGATTTGAATCATTCGAAATCCCAAACTACAAAAAAGCCTATCTCGATGTGCGCGGCAATTCCATGGAAATTGTCGAAAATTTAAGGAACTTATTAATTTCTCTTGAAGATGATTCTTTCGTGTCAGATGATCGAGAAATAGTTCATTATGAAGAACTTTTTTCTCCCGCGGATTCACTCGTATACCAGAAAAAACGAGAAGACTTGCTCAATCCCCAGAAATCTCAGTATACGATCGCCGAATTTGATGAAAATTACGAAAGTACTCAATCTGTTTTGATCGTCCAACAACTTTTGCCATTCTTGCGATCAATCGGAATTGATGGACGCGTTTCACCTGAAGGAGGAGAAATTAATTTTCCCCAAACCGGAAATGTTATTTTTGATTCCGAGGGAAAAATTCAAGAGACGATAGATCCAGAGCTTGTTGGAAAAGATATTTTTCATTTTATATCGTGTCATATCCACCAAGATCTTGCCGTTGTTTTGAAACGAAAAGATGAGTTTGTGTATGCCAGTGATATCTCAAGATTTGAAAAAACTCCAAAAAACGAAAATGGAAAAAATATGTTTTTGGGAAAAAACATCGTTGATTTTCATTCAGCTGCTCCAAATTTTGGAAAACAACTGGGACCAATATTTCAAAAACTTATCAACGCCTTTGAAACAAAAAGTCTCGATATGTTGACTGTCGATCTGTTTGGGCAAAAAATTATTGAAGATGCGGAATTCAATAAAATTCGTCGCTTTGAACGAGATACATTCATTCCCTTGAGAGGAGATAATGACGAACTACAGGGATTCATTGGCGTGGCGAATGTTTTTTTCCAAAACACGAAAGAAACAATGAGTCCGTACGAAGGTGGAGAATCCTATGAGCTTCCGCCAACACAACTGGAGCTTCAAACAAAAAATTTCGTGAAACGAATTTCAAGCATAACAAATTCGAAAATTTCCGATGAACTTCTCCAGGAAAACCTTTCTCTTGAACGAAAAATAGAAATAATTCAGACAATTCTAAAAAACAAGGATCTGTATCGTAAAGAACTTTTAAATATGGCGGCAGAAAGAAACCTTGAAATAGCCGGAGGAAAATTGAATTTATACGGTATTAGTTACATTTCTGATAAATGCGTTAACGACTGTTCCTACTGTGGACATAATTGTGGAGAAGAAAATGAACGATCAACGCTCACGGATGAAGAAATGAATCTCGATTTTAGGGCCGTTTTAAAACATCAGCCACATGAATTTTGCATTCTCGCGGGAGAATATCAGGGATCAGTTGATGATTATTGTCGGGCACTTAAAATCCTCAATCAAGTAAACAAAGAATCTGGGGAACATTTACAACGGATTTCTCTGAACGTGGCGCCATTATCCGAGCAAGATTTTGGAAAAATTGTCGCAGCACATTCTGGAGATATTCCTCTTCAGTATCGACTTTTCCAAGAAAGTTATGACCCTCAACAGTACGCAAAATATCATCACTCTGGTCCCAAAAGAGATTTTGAATCTCGTATTACCGCACAAGATCGGGCACTGAAGGCAGGGTTTGACGAAGTTGGCATTGGCGTCTTGATGGGACTCAATACGAATGATGTTCAAGATCAAAATGCGGGGAATGATTTTGAAATATTATCGTTGATTCAACATGCACATCAGATCAAAGAAAAACACGGGAGATTTCCCACGGGGTTATCAATTCCTCGACATCAGACAGTGAGTGGGTCTAATTTCGAAACACCTAGTCCTGTCGATGATGATTTGTATATTTTTTATCACGCCTTATTAAAACTGGCTCTGCCTGAAACCAATCTTATCATCACGAGTAGAGAGACTTCTGACCTGATTAAGAAAATAGAGCCTTATATTAACACTCGAGATCTTGCTCCACGTCCGGGTGTGGGAGGGAATTTTCGTCCCACAACAAATTTCCAAAATGAACTAGGAGATACTCGAACCGCCGAAGAAATTATTCAAGACCTGAAAAAACGACTCCGATTGTGATAAAAATAGCCCTGGGTATGGCTTTGTAAAACTGCCCAAAGAATGAATTAGCTGGGGCGGAGGGATTGCTTCGTGATTTTCGCTTCGCTCGATTTCGAACCCGAGGGGTTCTTCTCCAATCCCGACAAGTCGGGAATTAAATAAAAAACACCCAACACAAGGTTGGATATTTTTGATTTATCTCTGGCTGGCTACTCGGGTCTCCAACCTTTTGCCTTGATATTAAGGTCATTTTTTGCCAAAGAATGTTACAAATGTTACACAGGGAGGACTTGTTTTTTTGTTGAATACATTATTTGATCAAGAGGGAAGTAGAAACAAACTCTTCTAGATACCCACACTAACTATTCTAAGTTTTTCAACGTATCAGATTGTTTCAATAAAGCATCTTCCACTTTTTCTACGATTTCAGTTATTTTATCCCATTCTTTATCTTTTTTTTATTTTGCCGAGTCCCCATAAGAGAAAATCAAAAATCTTTTCATCAGAAAGTTCTCGTTTTTCTGAGACACCAAATTTTATCCTGAAGGCTTTTAGTATTTTCTGAAGATCACGATCTTTCAAACAAGTCTGAGAAACATTTTGTAAGACTTTGTAGATTTTAATACAGCTTTGAATTTTTTCCTCTTTAGTTCGCCCTTTTACTTTTTGTTCGAGCATAGCTCCTACGAGGGAGTCAAAGATTGGCTTGGTTGTGTCTATGGTGTGAATGAGTTTTGTAGCAAAGCTAAATTGAATCGAATTTTGTTTTTTGTGGTTCGGGATTTCGTACAATTCATTTAATATTTTTTCCAAGTTCTTTTCTTTTGAATCAAGTATTTCAAAATACAGCTCTTTCCATTCATTGGTAAGCCCTGCCCTATTTAGACGGTAGAAATTTTTATAGACTTGCTTAAAACCCTCGTTGTTTGCAATCGATCCTTTATTAAAAGTTTTTTGAATGAAAAGGTAGGCATCAAGACTTTTTTCATAATTCAAATTTAAAAGATTTTCGTAATTTTCCGAAATTGTCTTTAAAGGGTCTTGCATTGAAAATGGGGTGATTTCCGTTGCACATTACTATGAAATCTAGTCTGAGCAAAATGATCCATAGATATTAAAATTACTCAAAAGTTCTTTTTCTTTTTTTCATTACATATTTAGTTGTTTTGATTCTATGCCAAAATTTGATTTTGCATCGTTTTGTTGGAAAGTGTGCAATCTGAAAAAATCCTTAACTCCTAAAAAGTTTTCACTTCGTTATAAAAGTTTATAATTTCTTCATAATAATTAGTTCTAAACCTATCCACTAACCTGTACCCAAGAGCAAAAATAGTGGATATGTATGGATTTATGAAGGGGCTGTCTATGAAAAAATAAAAAGACCTTGATTGAGTTTTCAGCCCTAACTGTTTAATGTGAGCACTGATGAAAATACTTTTACTTGCGGATGAACGTTCAAAGCGACTAAAAGAATTATTAGAACAAAAACCAGATATTATTTTTACTTTGGGAGATCTAGAAAGTTGGATGGTTCCAGAAATTGCAGATGTAGACATTCCCAAATTTGGTATTTTTGGAAATCATGAGAATGATGATTTTTTTGAAAAAACAGGAGTAAAAAACATCCATCTACAATCATATGAATTCCAGAAGATGAATATTGTAGGGTTTCAAGGATGTGTTCGGTATAAAGATAGAAGCCTGAGAACGCTTTATACACAAGAAGAAGCTACTGATCTCATTCAAGATTTGCCACCTTCTGATATTTTAATTGCGCATTGCCCTCCTCGAGGGATTCATGATTCCAATGATCTTTCAGGTCAGGGATTTGAGGGACTTTTGGCGTATATTAAAAAATATTCACCCAAGTATGTTTTTCATGGGCATACATATCCAGAAAATGTTGAAACGGACAATCTTTTGATATCAGAAATTGACGGTGTTCGTGTCGTATGGAGTTATGGGGCCAATATCATAGAGATATGAGGCATTCTAAAGTTATTTAACCCTGGCGTTTTGAGAAGTACTCATTTTTAAGTTTTTACTAACTCCCGATTAAGGATATTCTCAATAACCCAGTAGCTGTATTCTTCAAGAGTGAGATAGCAATTAAATAAAAAACGACTTTATTTTATTTCGTTTTTGTTGTTTTTATCAACTTTAATAATTCATTTCTTTCTATGACTGTGTTTAATGGTTTTCAAAAAAAACATTAAATTTCCAAGATTTGATTTTTTTTAAAAGGTTGTAGCCGCTCTATGAAAGGCTTTCTTGCTTTTTTGTTTTATTGAAAGTATAAGGAAATATAGTCTGTATTCCCTAATTTTTTTCAAATGAACAAGGCACTAAAAATTGTTTCCATTCCGATAAAGGATCTTAATCCAGCCCAATATAATCCTAGGAAATGGGATGAACATGCTATTAAAAACCTTACAGAAAGTATTCAGGAGTTCGGGTTGGTAGACCCCATCCTCGTCAATGGAGCAGAAAACAGAAAGAACATTGTTATTGGTGGACACTTCCGACTAAAAATCGTTAAAGATTTGGAATACACAGAAGTCCCCGTTGTCTATCTCAATATCCCTGACGAAGAAAAAGAACGAGAACTCAATCTACGTCTCAATCGTAATACGGGAGACTGGGATTTTGAAATGCTCAAGGAGTTCGATATGGATTTACTACTCGATGTTGGATTCGATGACTCAGATCTTTCTTGTATCTGGGATGAGACATTGAACATCGAAGACGACA
>Ga0222627_1000594_pt1 | contig 14682 bp, 15 predicted proteins | sample AntAcemetageno93_FD_179859 | JGI IMG/M metagenome (GOLD analysis project Ga0222627, IMG submission 179859) | Saline water microbial communities from Ace Lake, Antarctica - #93 | ecosystem: Environmental > Aquatic > Non-marine Saline and Alkaline > Saline | place: Antarctica: Ace Lake | collected... | reverse complement strand
CGAATCCAGCAGCGTTGAGAGGTATTCTTTGTAATTAAGTTTTTTGACTAACGGCTCAGGGTAGCCGCCTAATTCAAGGTAAGAATTTAGGTGTGCCTTGTTTTCTACTTCTGTAGCTTTTTGTCTGTTAAATTTTAAAAATTCCTTCGGTGAAAAAGTAAATAATAGAACAGAAGAATACCTTCCTGTCAGATGAGTAGCTAATTCAGAGCTTAATAATCTTGAATTACTTCCGGTAATTATTAGTTTATATCCCTGTCTTTGCAGTCTGTTAACAAATAATTCCCATTTTGCTAAATTCTGGATCTCATCTAATAACAAATACTTGGGTTTATTATAGACATCATCTACCGCGCAGATGATCTCATTGTAATCCGTTACATCAATAAGTTTTTCGTCGTCAAAATTAACATACCCGAAATTGGGCTGCCTACTTAAAGAGTGCATTGAAAATAAAGACTTTCCGGCTCTTCTCGGGCCGATAATAACCTTTATTAAATCGCTCTGTATTTCCTTGATTTCAGCTTCTCTTGGAATATAGAGCTCTTTTAGTTTTTTTTCTAATTCTCTTTTTTGCAATATAATTATGTCTTTTATCATATAATTATGTTGCACAATTTTTTAAAGTTTTGTGCATTATACATAATTCCATTTTATATAGTTTTTTGGCTGTGTCAAGCGCAAAATGGCACGGATTGCACTATAAAAACTAGGGACAGTGTCATTCTGCGGGTCTTTGAGTCTTAATTTTAATCTTCCCATAATATTACCTCTTTCGTCGACTATCTTCTGCTATAAAGAATTTTTCCTTGTTTTTTTATCATTTCCAGCAAGGAGCCTTTTCTCGGATTTAAAAATTCACTTTTGCCAAAACCCTTTACTTCTACTCTTGAATCAACAGCCAGAGCAATTTTGCAAAATAGCTCCATCTTTTCCAAAATGCCCATTTTTACCAAATCCTCTGAAATAACCGCCATATCAAAATCGCTATCCTTGCGAAAATTACCTTGCGCGTATGATCCAAACAGAAGTACCATATCCACATTGATAGACGATGAAAGGAAATCTACAACTTCTTTACCTATCTGTTCTATTGTAGCTGTTGTTTTAAGCATTTCCATACTCCTTTAGCGTTCTTCAGTATTTCCTGCGCCTTGCCTTTATCTACTGCCTTGGCTAATTTAAGCCTATCTCCAGGATATCTACTCTCAAAATAGAACTGATTAAGCTGCGATAAAAGTGTTAGGTTTTTTTCGTGCAGGTTAATCTCCAATATGTCTACAAGATACAGCAAGTTATGTGTTCGCGACGGCAGTTCGCTTTTCTTCTGAGCATAAATAGCCTTTAAAATCTTCTCCACTGCCTGCTGGCACATAAATGCAACATAAAGAAACCGTCTTGTCTTTAACATAGCCTCTGCTGTGCGCAGATCATATTCGGATATTCCCACCCATTCCTGCACTGCTTTTTGCGTACTTTCTTTCTTTGGCATCAAATATGCTTCCTTTTTGGTAAACTAGATAAACTAGGCGCTGTCCCTAGTTTATTATCCTAGTTTATTATTAAGCACGCTTGAGAGCATTGCTACGCCTTGCTCAGTAAAAGCATAAGGTTTATGCCTTAATCCCATTCTCTCTGAATTGGAAGTCGCAAATTGCGACTTCCAATTTTCAAATTCTTCTCTACTTAACTGAAACATAAAATCTTTCGGAAAGCGATCTAAATTTCTCTTAACTTGCTCATTAAGCCTTTTGGTAGATACCTTATATAATACTGCCAAATCTCTGTCTAGCATTACCTTCGTACCTCTAACAAGGAATATCCTACTTTCTATAATCTCTTGCGGAACTAAAAGTTTTGCCGTTGGTTTCTTGCTACTTCCCATGACTTTCCCTTCCTAATAAACTAGGGACAGCGCCCGGTTTTTTAATAAACTAGGCGCTGTCCCTAGTTTATTTAAATCATCAATCCAATCATCAACCTAATCAACAACTGTTTTTATATCAGCATATTATACAAAAATATAATGCGATGCCCTGCCTTTGCCAACTGTTTTGATCACTCTAAGGCCAACAAGTTTAACCAACTCTTTATGTACAGCTTGGGCAGAGATTTTAAATAATCCTTGTAGATCTTTGTTAGTCACCTTACCATTAATATTTATATGTTCGATGATTTTAATCTGCTTTGTCGTAAGCGCGATTTGCGCTTTATTTTCACCTTTCTTCCTGATGCCAATTTTTAAAACAGTGTCCTTGGCTTCACCAACAGAATAAGCAACTCCCTCAGTAAAATATTCAAGCCACTTTGTAATATCACCTTTATTCTGCTGAGCAGTTTTTAGGGCCGCGTAATATGCCTGTCTGTCGCGATCATAATAATCGTCTAAAGCAAAAATTCTTCTATAATCAAAATCGCTTAAATGCAAAATAAGAGTGGCGAGCAATCTCGCGGTACGCCCATTTCCATCGATAAAAGGATGGATCCTTGCTATTTCATAATGAGATATCGCTGCCAATAGAACAGGGTGGATTTCCCAGGTCTTATCAAGATTAAGCCAGCCCATAAAATCATGAGTTAGGTGCGGTACCTCTTCTGTTTTAGGCGGCATGTATTCGACAGCCTCTTTGAAAGTCGTACCATCAAAAATTCTCTTACCAACAAAAACCTGCCTATTTCTGAAAACTCCGCTATCAGCAGCGTTTTGCATTGCGTTTTTAGTCAATATACGATGAATATTAAGTAAGTCGGCTACTTTGGTCTTTCCTTTTTTGGTAAAAGATGGAATTCCTTCTAAGGCTTCTATATAATTCAAAACCTCTTGCTTGTCCTTATTTGCAGCAATAACATTTTCGCCCTGAGATAATGCATCGATTTGCTCAAAATTTAGCTTATTACCCTCTATAGCGGTTGATGAATGAGTGTTGCGAAGCAATGCCTGGCGACGTAGTTGCGTTTCCCATTTAGGGATCAAGTGTGCCTGCTCAATAACCTCTCGCGCCGAGGTTATGGCAGTAAGGTTATTTAGAATTTTATGTGTTATTATGTATTTCGGATTAAACGCCATGCTCTTAGTCCGATCTAAATTAAAAACAGCTACCTATTTTTTCTCAGTAGGTGTCAGTGTTCTTAACGCCTTCAGCGCCTCTTCCAAGGCAGAAACGTACTCATCCTTAATTCTTCCAAAGATTGCACGTGAAGTCTGCCTGTCATAAATATGGGAAGTTTTGTTCCTGTCTTCAAGCATATTTAAATAAACATCTTCTCTGCTTAACCACTCCAGTTTAAACGCCTCGCTAAGAACATCATGAGGTGTCCTTGCATCTATACCTCTATCGTAGAGGAAAATTTTAAACGTCTTCCAAAGTAACTCAAAATTAAACTCGAACCTCTGGATTACCCCATCTTGTCCTAATTCGTCTTTTGCTTTGACTGTTCCATCTTTCAGGCTGCCAACAGCGTTCTCTAGTTTAACAAAAGCGTATTTAAGTTCTTCTTTCATATATTGGCCTCCCTGTTTTCAGGATAATCTCTTTGAAATCTTTATCTACCGAATCAAGATATACAATATCTATTTTATATAGCCCTTTGATCTTGCTCACTTGCTCGTTAATCTTTCTTTCTGCTGAAATTGAAGGCCGGGGGCAATCCAGCGCAAAGTCAAAATCAGAATGTCTGTTATTGTTGCCTTTTGCCCGCGAGCCGAAGATAATAATCTTTGCAGGCGCAAGATTCTCTTTTAAAATATTAACAACGCCCTTTATTATTTCATCCTGCCGCATCTTTACTCCTGCTTATATAAACTAGGGACAGCGCCCGGTTTTTTAATAAACTAGGCGCTGTCCCTAGTTTATTCTGCCATAGCTGCTTCTACTTCTGCAGAATTGATGAGAGATTCTTTAACGCATAATCTATAGGAATGATCTCTATATCGCCCTCTTTCATCAAGCGGTCTCCGCCATAAAAAAAGTAAGCCTTCGCCAAAGGATAATCCTTTAAGAAAGCTTTCAACCCTTTACACATTTGAGGAGTGACTTTACGAGTATGCTTCACTTCAAATGCCTTGATACCGCTCTCTCCGTAAAGCACAAAATCCACCTCTACTCCGGTGGAAGTTCTCCAATAGTAGATATTATATCCAAAATTAAAATAATGATTCACAGCATACAGCTCTTGAAATAATAGCGTTTCTATCGCATGGCCTTGTATCTCTTCAGGCATGTCAAGAGGGCCTCTAGGCCTAAGTGTCCTGTAAAGGCCTGTATCAAAATAGTAAAATTTAGGGTGGGCGCTAAGGCGCCTTTTGGCTCTCTTGGTAAAAGCAGGGACCCTGTATCCTATGAGTAAGTCTTCCAAAATAGTAAAATAATTCTCTACTACTTTCCTCTCAACCGCGCATTCTTGAGCAACTTTTGAAATGTTTAAAACGGAGCCTTGAGAAAAACTCGCTGCTTCCAAGAATCTCGAGAACGCGCTCAATTTTCTTGTTAAACCCTCTTGCTGTATCTCTTCCTCTAAATATGTTTTTACATAGCTTTCAAGATATTTTTTCGGATCATCCTCAGTGTAAACAGACGGAAGAGCCCCGTATTTTAAAGAATGGTTTAAATCAAAATCATCTCCCAGTTCCAGAGCGGTAAGAGGGTGTAACGAGTACGTAAGCGCCCTTCCTGCTAGCAAATTAGGCCCTTTGCGTTTTAGCTTTCGTGCGCTTGAACCTGTAAGAATAAACTTAAATTTACGCTTTTCAATTAAACGATGTATTTCATTTAAAAGCTCTGGAATTCTCTGGACTTCATCAATGATAATCCAATCATCAAAGCCTTTTGGTATAAGATTCTCTATTCTCTGCGGGTTGGCTAAGAGATCATTAAAGAGCTCCGCTTCAAGCAGGTCAAGATATAGGGCTTTTTTGAAATGGGATTTAACCCATGTGGTCTTTCCTGTGCCCCTTGGGCCAAACAGAAAAAAACTTTTATTTTCTGGTGGTTTTATCAATCTGGTATACATAATTCCATTCTACATAGTTTTTTGGATATGTCAAGCGCAAATAACATAATTTGATAAACTAGGGACAGCGCCCGGTTTTTAAAATAAACCGGGCGCTGTCCCTAGTTTACCTAGTTTATTTCAAGTCCTTTATCAGCTGATCTAGGTCAAAAGGAGTAGATACTATAGCATTGTCCTTATTATCCAGCAAAAACATAGCCGGCGCGCTTAATATAGCGTAATCTTTAGCAATAGAGCTCTCTATGCCCCCTTTTGTGTGAATATATTTCCATCCCGCAGGCAAGGTCTTTGTAATCTTTGCACCCTGTGACCCTGGCTTATCCAGATCAACAATCAAAACATCAAGCTTATCCTTGTTATTTGGCTCGATATACCATTTTGCAAGATCTTCTTTTAGCTTTTTACAGGAGCTGCAACCCGGCAGGCTAAATAGAATCAGCTTGTGTGCTGAATCATTCTTCCATTTATACAATTCGAAATTACTTCCTGTGCTATCTGTAGCAGTAAAATTTGGTGCCGCTGCTCCTGCAACCAACCTTGAGATGCCATCTAGGCGCTTGGTGATCTGCTCCCTCTTGGTGGTTAAACAATTCGGATTATCAACATGTTTTTTTAAAATTGCCATTCCATCCTCAATGCCGTAGGTCTCATAGCCCTTATAAAAATAGTCGACCATCCAGCCATAAACTTCCGGATGCCCTTTCGAGGCTTCCTCACAAGCGACGCGACCTGCCTCAGTAAAGAGCGTGTCACGCAATTCTTCGGTTGTTGCCTGCATACCGTATAGCCTCATATAGCCATCCATAAGCATAGATATTTCTCGTGAACGAAGAATAATCGGATCACTAAAATCGATCCCATCAAAATAGTTTTTAAGTAACTGACTAGGCCTCTCTTCTAAATCACCGCCCCATTCTATCGCCGGCATGTGCTGAAATTGAAAGAGCTTGCTGACATAAAGCTTGTTATTTATCTTTGCTTGTTTTTTAAGCCACGCGTTATACTCTTTTCTGCGCTGATTAAACTCTTTAACCGCCTCTAAGTAAAGCTTGGATTTTGGCCGGTCATAGCTTAGCAGGAACTGCTTAATAAATTCTATCGGCATCCTTTTTTCGTTGTTCTCTTCCATGAATTTGGCATAAGCCGTGTTTTCTGTTTCACCATCGCTGAATTTAGTATAATCAGCATCGTGAACATGAAGTGGGTCTATAAATAGTTCGATATCCTGGTTATTAATAAAAAGGCCTTTTTCCGACGGGTATGGAGAATCTCCTTCTTTTGCGCGGTAATCCAGTCTAAGAACAAACTCACCAGGTAAATATTGTGCTGGTATTTTAAGAGTAGCGGTCCCACCATCTTTTAAATCTGCTACTTCCGCAATAGGCGTTGTAGCCTTTAATCCTATGAAAGGTATCAGGGATACCTTGGCGCTATAGACCCCTTGCAGGTGAAGAATTAAAAGGTGGTCGCCTGTCTTTGTTTCCGGCATGGCGCTTATATCAGTATTTAAAAAAACTGAAACAGATAAGTACATGAGTAAAAGAAAAGCTGTCTTAAATATCACCCTACGCATAACATTGAATCCTTTCGTTAAAGTTTAAATTGACATATAATGCAATGTAATATATTTGTCAACTTAAGCAATGCAAAAAACTATCTATTCTATTTATTGTACGCCTACTACTTTTCGACATTGATTAGGCATTTTAATTATAGTATAATGTAATAAATTAAGGCGCACAACAAAAATTAATGAAAATAATGAATTATTTAAGCGAGCTTGAAAACAAAACTATCTATATAATTCGAGAGGCGTACAGTCGTTTTCGAAATATATCTCTACTCTGGTCTATCGGAAAAGACTCAACTGCAATGTTATGGATAGCGCGTAAAGCCTTTTTTGGAAAAATACCTTTTCCTGTTATGCACATCGATACAAACTATAAATTTAAAGAGATATACGAGTTTAGGGATAAATACGCTAAGATCTGGGGCTTGAATCTTTTGATCAGCCGCAACAACTCTGCCATAGAATCCGGCATGGGGCCGGAAGTGAATAAATTCAAATGTTGTAATGCCTTAAAGACTATCGCGTTAAAAGATACGATAAAAAAATACAATCTTAAAGCTCTGCTCCTGGCTATTCGTAGAGACGAGCATGGCATACGCGCCAAAGAGAGATATTTTTCTCCGCGAGATCTCAATTTCAAATGGGATTACCAAAATCAGCCCGCGGAACTTTGGAACCTTTATAAGGCAGGCTTAAATAGCGACGAGCATCTCCGTGTTCATCCGATGTTACATTGGCGAGAGATAGATATCTGGAGATACATTGCACAAGAAAAAATACCCGTCACTCCTCTTTATTTTGCCAAGAATAATTTGCGCTACAGAAGTATCGGCTGTGAAACCTGTTGCATGCCGGTTAAGTCCAACGCGAATACCATAAAAAAGATTGTAAGGGAATTGGAGACAACCAAGACCGCGGAAAGAAGCGGGCGGGCGCAAGATAAAGAAGATACTTACACCATGCAAAAATTACGAAGTTTAGGTTATATGTAAATGGATAGAGAAACCCTTTCGATAGTAATAACCGGCCACGTCGATCATGGCAAGTCAACCCTCATAGGACGGCTGCTTCTTGAAACTGGTTCTCTGCCTAAAGAAAAACTTGCCGAAATAAAAAAAATATCCAATGCGCTGGGCAAGGATACAGAAATTGCTTATCTGATAGATCAATTCAAAGAAGAGCGCAGCAAAGATATGACGATAGATACTACTCAGATATTCTTTAAAACGCGCAAAAGGGATTATGTTATCATTGATTGCCCGGGCCATCTTGAACTTATTAAAAACATGATAACAGGCGCTACGCTCGCTGAAACGGCTATTCTTATTATCGATTGCGCAGAAGGCATTATGGAACAGACCAAAAGACACGCGTATATAATTGCTATGATAGGCATACGAAACATTATTGTCGTGATAAACAAGATGGACCTGGTAAATTATAGCCAGGAAAAATTTATTGAAATAAAATCCGCTATTAACACTCTTTTTCAAACATTAGACATGAAGCCTTACTTCATAGTTCCTATCTCCGCTAAAGATGGCGTTAATATAACCAAGAAGTGCTCTAAGTTAAACTGGTATAATGGGCCTTCTTTCTTAAAAGCTCTCGATATGTTAAAACCTTCGCGTGAAAAGACAAGCAGATCATTAAGGTTGCCTGTCCAGGATGTCTATGACATAGAAAAAAAACGTGTATTAGTAGGAAAGATCTTATCCGGGTCGTTGGTCAAGGGCAAAGAAATATTGGTTCTGCCCGGCTCTGCTAAGGCAAAGATAGCTGATATAAAAATATTTGGCAAGAAACCCAAAAAAGCGTCAAACGGAGAAAATATAGGTATCACTCTAGATAGAGATATAGATGTCAAGCGCGGTTGTGTAATCGTTGACAAAGAATCCACAAGCAGACTTGAGAATCGTTTTCAGGGCCACATCTTCTGGATGTCTGAAAAACCATTGGAGATCAATAGACCGTTTAATATTCGCTGCGCTACCCAGGAAGTAAAATGTATTGCTGAAAAAATAGAAAGAAAGATTAATTCCTCTACCCTTGAAATGATCTCTGATAATCCGGATAAGGTCGGGTTGAATGAATCCGCGAAAGTATCATTTAAAACAGACAGGCCTATTGTAATTGAAGAATTCAGCAGATTAAAAGAATTGGGAAGATTTGTAATAGAAGGCGATTCTGCGCTCCTTGGCGCCGGAATAATCATATAAAAAACTAGGGACAGCGCCCGGTTTATTCAAAAACCGGGCGCTGTCCCTAGTTTTTATAAAAGAGGCGTTCCGTCAAAATCACACTTGTCTAAATCCTCGTCACTATATCCTGTAATGCTTAAGACCGTAGGCGCTATATCATATATCGATGGGTCTTCTTTTGTTATCTTTTTATTTGATAATATAACACCTGGCACGAGCGCGGGATCGATAAGATGCGTCCCAGACCATTTTTTCAAATTATCTTCTATCAAACCTTCGGGAACTCCTCCGAGCGCTGTCTGCCATGATGCCCTATAACCAGAATTAAAACCTACGTAAATATCCGGCGTCATCTCCGCACATTTACCTGTAAAGATATCCTTTCTGTCGTATACCTTGCTTATTACTTGTTCATCATACTTGTCATCCCTTAATCCAATAAGCTTTTCTGATATCTCCTTCTTTAGAGCCTCTGTCTCAGGGCCTTGTTCTACGATACCTGAGGCTTCCCTGCCTTTCTGATTAATGTATATGGCGCCAAAACCTATTGCATATGCCTTTGTTTTTGACCAATCTATATCTACCAGAAGTTCCGCGCCTTCTTCTATATAGGGGTTTTTAAGAAAAAGATATCCATTGTCTTTAAGCCACTTATTTAGATGAACAGACCGCCTGAATGTATTAAAACCATGGTCTGATAATACTATAAGAGTATCATGCAACTCAAGCTGTGACATAACACTACCTAATACGCTATCTATTTTTTTATACCACTTCTCTATCTGATGTTTATATTCATCCGGAGAATCTTGCCTATAAAGAGGGTGTTCCGGATCAGTATAGCTCCAAAACATATGCTGTATAATATCAAGAGAATCGAAATAACAGAATAATAATCCCTCTTTAAAATTCGCAAGTTCGTAATCGAGCATTGCTCTCTTTTCGTTAAATATTACCTCTGCCTCCTCTAAAAAAAGAGCTTCGCTTAGCCTCTTCTCGTTCACTGCCCATGTGTCCATCGGCATGCCCTGAGTATGATACAAGCCTATTGCCTCAGAGAGTTCCTTACTGTATTTTTTAGGATAAGAAATATCAAAAAACGGTTTTCTGGGGTCAAAATTAACAGGGCTGATATAGAGTTTTAATTCCGGCTCTACAGATATAAGACAGAGTTTGAAGATACCTTTTGCTTTTTTAAATAAACCGAGGTTAAATTCCACCTCGCACCAATTGCTCCATTGCCCGGGTGTTAATTCTATTCTATGTTTCTGATATTCGATAATAACCTTGCCTTTACCTTCGAGCGTAACCTTAAATGGCACTTTTACATTATCCGGTTTTTTGTTTAATGAAGCGACTTTCGGGCCTAAAATATTCATAACCATAACAGGCGCCTTATTTACATGAAATACGCGCCCCCCTATATCCTTGTTCTTCCTCAACAACTCGCTCGTATAAAATGTGAATGTTCCTTCTGTTCCCAAGATATCCGGAACCCCCATTCCTGACAATAGCTTTCCTTTTATCTTATCAGGAGGATATGTAACAGGACAGGCTATAATTGTGCTTGGTATATTCGATGCAGATAGATACTGCCAAAATGTTTTACCTTTAAGGGTCCTTTGCGGCTTACCATTTTTCATTTTTGATAATGATATATCGAGCTGATACGTTTTAGGGTCACGCACGATAAAATCGAATATACCGTTTTTCCCCGGATTCTGGCCTGTGGAAAATCCGGACCACGCAACAGGCGACTGGGGGGGATTTGTAGAGGAGATATGACTATAAGAGCCTTTCTCGCGCAGCATGCTAAAATTAGGCAGCTTACCTTTATCCATCATAGGTTCTAATATTTCAGGGCTTACCGCGTCAAAGCCTAAGATAATAATCCTGTCCTCGAAACCGTTTTTATGATCATTCATGATAACTCCTTTAAAAAATAATCCCAGTATAGCTAATATGGCGATTGATATTAAAATCCATTTTTTATTTTTTTTGAAAAAATTAAGTATTTTTTTGAAGAAAACCAGAAAAAAACCAAAAAATCCCAAGGCAAGCGCGACCAGCCAACCGCCGATTCCGATAATTGTAAATCCTGTGCCGGGGTCTATATAACCTAAAAACATTCTATTCTATTTTTCTTTTCCTTTTTATAAACTAGGGACAGCGCCCGGTTTTTGAATAAACTAGGCGCTGTCCCTAGTTTATCCTCCTGTCATTCTGAGTCGAGACGCAATCTCGACGAAGAATCTAAGCTGTCAATGCGCTGTAGCATTTCCTTAGCTTCCCGGCAATTTGGGTCTATAGCAAGGGCCTTATCAAAGCTCTCTTTTGCCTTGTCGGGCTGGTTGAGATTTAAATAGATATTACCCATATTGGTATATACGAGCTTATCCCAGGGAGCTATAACCTGTGCCTGCTTGTAGCTTTCCAGTGCTTTTTGATATTCCCCTTTAAACTCATAACAGACACCCAAGTTATTATACCCCTCAACCGCCTCAGGCGCTAATTCAATTGACTTTTCACAATATTCAATAGCCTTATCCACATCCCCTTTGAGCGCGAAGCACGCGCCTAACCCGCTATAGGCAAACGCCATTTCAGGGGCAAGCTCTATCGCTGTCTCTAACTCTTCAATCGCCTTATCTAATTGCTGCCTCTCTCTGTAGATAATTCCCATGTTAGCGTGAGCAGCGGCTATGTTATTATCTATTTTTAAGGCCTTTTCATACTCCTGCATGGCCCTGTTATAATCCTGCTTTTGCTGGTAATACCACCCTATATCACTGATTATGCTGGGATCATCCGGCGCTATGGTTAATGCCACCTTAAATTCAGCGAATGCCTCATCTATTTTGCCCATACTTTTATAGATATTGCCTAAGTCGCAATGCCCTTCTAATTCATCGGGATTTAAAGCGATGGCCCGCCTGAAATATTCTATAGCCTCATCATATTTATCCAGCGATCTATAGCACTGGGCAAGATGCATACTAGCCGCTATATTATCAGGGTCAAGCTCTAATATCTCTGTATATATCTTCATAGCCTCCTTGACCTGGCCCTCATTCGCCATCCTACCCGCGAGATCTAGCCCGTCTAAAATTCGTATCATCTCCCGCGGCGCAGGCGGGGCTCCTTCGGATCCAACGCTGCCTTGAACATAACCTAAGCTCATTAATTTTTCTATTGTCTCCTTATCCACAACAACTCTTTTTTCCTCTACACCAGAGTTAGTTTTTGAGAAAAACTTTTCCAATTCAGCGTCCATTTTTTGCGCCACATCCTGTTACTCATGTATTAGGTTATTAAGCTCAAGAGGATCCTCCTGTATATTAAAAAGCTCGGGTTCGGATGAGCGGATGTACTTCCACTCTTCTGTACGCCAGGATTGAAGCTCGCTCCAGTTATAATGAAACTTAGCATAATATGACTCACTATAAGCAGGTATGGCTTTCAGCCTGGCCTTACCTCTCATGGCCTTTAAAAGGCTTCGGCCCTGGATATCCTTATTCTTCTTTATTTTTACCAAATCTAAGAGTGTAGGCATGATATCTACCAAACGCACCTGTTCTTTAATAACTTTTGACTGCGGTATTTTTTTAGGGTACGAGAATATTAAAGGCACCTTAAGGGTAGTATCATATAAAAAAACAGCATGCTGCGCTTCCTGATGCTCTCCTAATCCTTCACCATGATCACCGGCAAATATAATAATTGTATTATCTTCAAGGCCCAGTTTTTTCAACGCATCTAATAATATGCCGATATAATGGTCAACAAAGGCTATCTCTCCTGCGTAGAGATTATCCTTATATATCTCGCTATAAGGGGGCGGCGGGTTATAAACCGTGTGAGGGTCATAATAATGAACCCATAAGAAAAATTTCTCCTCCTTGTTTTCTTCAAGCCATTCCAGAGCCGCGGCAGTTGTCTTATCAGCGGCCCTTTCTCCTTCCATGGATTTTATAAGCTGTTTCTGCGGGGACTTAACCATCTTATCATCATAAACATCAAATCCCTTATCAAGGCCGTACTTCTTATCAAGTACAACAGTACTGACAAAGGCTGCCGTATTATACTTGTTCTCCTTAAACCTGTCTGCTAAGGTAATGCTATTTTCCGGAAGCTGGTAACTGCCGTTATCTCTTACCTTATTAAATTGCGGGAATGTAGAGGTAAATATGGATGCGTGAGACGGCAATGTAAGTGGGGCGGAGGCGATAACATTCTCAAACAACGTGCCGCGTTTAGCGATACCATCTATATTTGGAGTCTTTATATCCTGGTAACCGTAACAGCCTAAATGATCGCTACGCAATGTATCGACTATAATAAAAAGTACATTGGGTTGTTCTTTCGCCAATAAGTCGCGGGCTGACACACAGATTATTCCTGTTAATATAAATAATATTAGGAAGAAAGCTTTTATTAAAAATTTACTATTAATTTTATTCTCATTCCTTTTTACTTTTCCCTTTTTCCTTTACCTATCTCTTGTACCTTGTGCCTTATTAGTACTCCTCATCCTCAAGCTCTACTATCTTATGCTTGATAGCGTACTTTATCAGGTCACTTGTTTTATGAAGCTCAAGTTTCTTTAAAAGGGTATTTTTGTAGTTTTCAACAGTCCTCCGGCTGATAAATAAAGTCACGGCTATCTCCTTTGCTGTCTTACCTTCCGCTACCAGACGCAAGACCTCCTGCTCACGAAGCGTAAGAAGCGATTGCTCAGATTCCTTATCTGTTGATTTGTGTAAAGCCTTTTCTACGAGATAAGTGGATACGGATGAGGTCAAATATACTTCACCGGAAACTATCTTGGCAAGGGCAGGCAGAAGTTCTTCCCCCGCGTTTGCTTTATTGAGGTACCCCTTGGCGCCTGACTGAAAGGCCTTCATAGCGTATATATGCGCCTTATGCACACTGATTACCAGGACCTTTGTCTTAGGGGAGATACAATGCACCTGTTCGATCACATCGAGCCCGCTTAACTTAGGCATGGTAATATCCAGGAGAAGAATATCCGGCTTATGTTTTTCTATCTTTTCCAGGGCCTCTTCTCCATCTCTTGCTTCAGCAACTACTTTATAATTTGGCTGATCATGGATAAGATTTTTTATCCCAGCCCTGATAATATCATGGTCATCGGTAACTACTATTGTTAAAGCCATTTGGATCCTTGTTTTGCGCCTTTATTATATTCTTAAAATTCTAAATCCTAAGTTCTAAACTCTAAGCAATATCAAATTACCTAAATCCGAATGTTTGAAACAGAAGTTTTGAATTTAGAAAATTAGAATTTTGCATTTGTTTAGGATTTATCTTTTATCCTTTAATCTTTCCCTTGTAACCTGCAACCTGTGCCTTGTGCCTTATGTAATACCTTACGCCTCAAGTGGCAGCTCAATGCTTAGCTTTGTCCCCTGTTCCGGAGCAGTGTCTATCTCCATTTTTCCATCCAATAACGCTATTCTCTCACGTAAGCCCGCGAGGCCTAACCGTAATTTATCCTGGTTACGGCGGTGAAAGAACGTCAAATAGTGCCCATAATTGAATCCTATCCCATCATCTTTAACAGTGAGAAAGACCGAATCTGATTTTTTTTCCAATACAATCTCTACGTTTTTAGCCTGAGAATGCTTGACAATATTGGTCAAGCCTTCCTGTGCTAACCTATAGAGAATAAGCGCGTATTCATCGGACAGGCTTAATTGCTCTTCTGGTTTTTGGTATGTGAATTCAATAGCGCTTATCTGTTTATATTGAAAGATAAGGTCATCAATAGTATCAACCAGGCCTACTTCTTTCAAGGCAGGGGGACGCAAAAGCTCGGCGATGTTATGGCTTTTTTCCAGGAGCCCGGAAAGGATATCTTTACTTTGTGAGATCTCTTTT
>Ga0222627_1000593_pt1 | contig 14684 bp, 15 predicted proteins | sample AntAcemetageno93_FD_179859 | JGI IMG/M metagenome (GOLD analysis project Ga0222627, IMG submission 179859) | Saline water microbial communities from Ace Lake, Antarctica - #93 | ecosystem: Environmental > Aquatic > Non-marine Saline and Alkaline > Saline | place: Antarctica: Ace Lake | collected... | reverse complement strand
TTAGAAGCTGCTAAAGCAGAAGTTAAAGCTATAAATAATAATTAAATAGTAAACTAAATATATTAAAATGAGATTAAATCTTATAATAATTGGGCTTATCGTGGCTCTTTCATCTTGCAATCAAAAACAAGAAACACTAACACCTGAACAGGCAAAACAAATTGCCAAAGAAGCATACATATATGGTCTTCCGATGGTACTGAATTACAAAACTATGAATATGTATGCCTTGGATGAGAAATCACCAGAATACAAAGGCAAATTCAACGAAAAAAGCTGCGAAGCACGCTTATATACTCCAGAAGACAAAGCAATTGTCACACCAAATTCAGATACTCCTTACTGCATGTTTTGGGTTGATTTAAGAGATGAACCTCAAGTGATATCAGTACCCGAAATGGAAGCCGAACGATTTTACCATTTCCAACTCATTGATTTATATACCCATAATTTTGCTTATCTGGGCACATTAACTACAGGCAATAAAGCTGGAAAGTATTTAATTGCAACACAAGACTGGAAAGGTGAAAAACCTGAAGGAGTTGAAAAAGTAATTTACTGTGAAACCGATTTATTTTTTGTGGTAGTTCGAACACAATTAATGAATGAAAACGACCTCAAAAATGTTGCGAATATTCAAGCGTCATACCAGTTACAGGCATTAAGTAACTACCTAGGTAAAGATAAACCCAAAGTAGTTAGAACGGATAATTTTCCAACTTGGAATGAAGGCGACCAATTTACAGCTGCTGCATTCAACTATTTAAATGTGATGTTGAATTTAACAGAGCCTGTGGCATCGGAAATAGAATTGAGAAACAAATTTGCCAAATTAGGCATTGGTACTGAAAAAGGATTTGACCTAAATAGTTTTGATGAGGAGACTCAAAAAGCCATTGAAGAAGGTGTAAAAGAAGGTTTTGGCGAAATTGAAAAATTTATCGAAAAAGAATCAACAGATCCTTTAGCTAGTGCAAAAATATACGGAACACGTGATTTTCTTACTGAAAGTGCTAAGGAAAATTATGCAATGAATGATTTTTATATTCCTCGTGCAGTAGCTGCTCATTTGGGTTTATATGGTAATTCAGGGGCTGAAGCTATTTACCCAAGTTATATGATGGAAAGCCCAGGTGTTCCGTTTAATGCCGCTGAAAACAAATACAGCCTTACTTTCAAAAAAGATGAATTACCCCCGGTAAATGCTTTTTGGTCCTTGAGTATGTACGATGGTAAAACACAGCTTTTTATTCATAATAGCTTAGATCGGTATTTATTAAACTCCAACAATATGGAGGGATATGTATATAACGAAGACGGCTCTCTAAGCCTCTACATACAGAAAGATTCTCCAGGTACAGCATTAGAATCTAACTGGCTGCCTGCACCTGATGGCCCATTTTATTGCATTCTGAGATTATACGGTCCTAAGCAAGAAGCATTATTGAGAGAATGGGTTAATCCACAATTAGTAAATAATAACTAAAAAACATTTTTCATGAAAAAGAACGTAATAATTATTTTAGCGTTGATGATGGGTGTTCTTTCATCCTGCAATCAAAAACAAGAAACACTATCGCCCAAAGAGACCAAACAAATTGCCGAAGAAGCATATATCTATGCTTATCCGATGATAGAGCATTATAAAATGATGTTTGTTACAGCAATGTACAAAGAATCAGGGGCTTACAATGGTCCTTTAAATCTATTTGTACATAATTCTACCTTATTAGGACCAGAATACACAGCAATAGTTCGTCCTAATAATGACACATATTACTCCAACTTATGGTTAAATTTGAAAAGTGAACCTATGGTGTTAACAGTTCCTGCAATTGTTGATGACCGATATTATTCATTCCAAATAATTGATAAGTACACCCATAATATTGATTACGTTGGTACAAGAGCCACCGGATTTGATGCTGGAGCTTATATGTTTGTTGGTCCCGATTGGGAGGGAGAAACGCCGCAAGAAATTAATAAAGTAATTAGAAGTGAAGGCAATTATCTTGCTGCTTTGGGTCGAACTCAGGTGTTTGGTCCCGATGATGTGGATAATGCAAAAGCTGTTCTTGCGAAATATAAGGTTGAACCTTTAAGTGCATATTTGGGTAAAGAATCTACTGTTGATACAGAAGCTCCAAATTATCCTGCTTTCAATCCTGAAAAGGCAAAAGGCATAGAGTTTATAACTTACCTGAACGTACTGATGACAGATGGAGGCATTCACGAAAGTGAAAAAGAGTTATTCGCGACGTTTGCGAAAATTGGGATTGCTCCAGGAAAGGCATTTGACCCTTCCACTTTGGATCCTGCTATTGCCAATGCAATAAAAGAAGGTATTGCATCGGCCGAAGAAAAAATTGTAGCCGAAGCAGGTAATCTTGGTGAACGCAAAAATGGCTGGCAAATGGTATCCGGTGCTTTTGGAAACAGGGAGGCTATGCAGGGGAAATATCTTACCCGCGCAGCAGCTGCCTATTTTGGTCTATATGGCAATTCATTAGAAGAGGCTTATTATCCGGAGACTTCTTTAGATAATGCGAATCAAGCTCTGGATGGTTCAAAATACAAGTATGTATTGCATTTCGATAAAAACGAATTGCCACCCGTAAAAGCATTTTGGTCCTTATCTATGTACAAATTACCCGAGCAATTGTTTATTGAAAATGAAATAAACAGATATGTAATTAGCAGTGACACTAAAGGCTTAAAATACAATGAAGACGGATCGTTGAATGTGTACATTCAAAAGGAGAATCCAGGAGAAGATAAAGTTTCTAACTGGTTGCCAGCTTACGATGGACTGTTTTCATTACAAGCTCGCTTGTACTGGGTTAAGCCTAAAAATTTAGACCCTCTTTATGTAATGCCTGCTGTAGAGAAAGTGAATTAAGACCTTTTTGCTTAAAAATAATAAAGGAAATTATTAAAATAAAACAGAGTGTTCGAAAAATTCGATATAAACTTAAATTATATAAAATGTCAAAATCAATATTTATCTTATTTGCGTTATCGATTTTATTAAATATAAATTCTTACGCACAAGAAAAATCCCGTTATATGGGAGGTGAAGTAGAACTTATAACTGCGCCTAATGGTGCAATTGTAAATAGCGAAGTGTTAAAAATCGCCTCGCAAATCGTATATAATGAACCAACCATTGATAAAGTTGCTGAAGGTGTTTGGTGTATTGGTGGGTATTCGCTGGCAAATTGTACTGTAATCGAAACCGAAGAGGGTCTTATAATATACGATACTGGCGATACCAAGGAAGAGGCTGAACATATAAGAGAAGCCATTAAAACAATTAGTGATAAACCTATCAAGGCAATTATTTACAGTCATTCGCATTATGCTATGGGTGGTGGTGCTTTGGTCGATAATCCTGAAGATGTGATTATTATTGGGCATCCTAAACTCAATGAAACGGTTGAAAATAGCTTTCGTGGTGGTGGTGCCCCATCTGTAATACCTGAAGTAGGACCCATTTTAACTGCACGTATCATATCACAGTTTGGTAACTTCTTGCCTGAAGAAGGACCCGATGCTGCTGTTGCACCTAAGTTAGAAATAGGCAAACCAATTGCCTTTTTACCTGCAAATAGAACAGTTGAAGATGGCGAAACAGTAGAAGTGTTGGGCTTAAAAATGCAATTTTTTACAGAATTTATTTCCGATGATTATAACCTTACTGTTTATGTGCCCGAAAAAGATATGGTGATGAACAACTTCTTTTGGCCGGGCACCCCAAACCTATATACGCTTAGAGGTGCTGAATATAGGTCGCCATTGATTTGGCGCGATGGGATAAAACTCATCAGAAATCTACAACCTGAAATACTGTGTAGTACGCACGCAAGAGCTGTTAAAGGAAAAGAACTTATTACGGCAAAATTAACTGCTTATATGGATATGATCAGCATCACTTACGATCAAACCCTCAGAGGAATTATGATGGGCATGGGACCAGATGAGCTTAGGCATTTTGTGCAATTTCCTGAATATTTGAACGAAACTCCTGAAAATTTCCAGGGTTATGGAGAGTCTGTTCATTTTCCAGAAGCTATCTATCAATACGTAATAGGATGGTTTGATTGGGATGCGACCAAATTATTTAAAATTGCACCTATTGATGCAGCAGAAAGAACTGTTGCATTAATGGGAGGTAAGAAAAAAGTTATTAAAGCAACACGAGATGCTTTTAAAAAGCAAGAGTTTGCATGGGCTGCAGAACTTGTTCAGAATGTATACCTGTTAGATCCAATGAACGAAGAAGTCCGTCAGCTTAAGGCTGATATTCTTAGACAGCTCGGATACCGAACTACCGGTTCCATTTCTAGAGGCTTTTTGCTTACCGAAGCTTTAGCACTTGAGGGTAAATTAGTTTCACCACTAACGGTAATGCCTTCTCAGAAAATCATTGAATCATCCCCACAAACATTTGTAGATTTCTATAGAATTAAAATTGATGTAGAAAAAAGTAAGGATGCAGACAAAGTTATTCAGTTTATTTTTACTGATAAAGATAAGAAACCAGTAGCATTGCATGTAGAAAAGGTGTTGTTGAATACATTCCTATTCCTTCAGAATATCTTAGAAAACCTGATTATATGATCGAGATGGATTCTAAAACTTGGGCTTCAATTTATCTTGGAGAAACAGATATCTCAAAAGAATTAAAATCAGATAATATTAAGTTAACAAAAGGAGATGAAATTGAACTTGTTTCCATATTTAATATGTTCGATAAATTTGATTCATCTAAAAACTTTAAAGTTACACCTATATAAACATAATTAATTATGAGAAAAATATTAATAACAGTACTAATTGTCGTTTGTATAGTTGGAATGCTAAATGCCCAACAATCGGCAGAAGAACTATCGAAACAAGCAGCCAATCCGGTGGCAGACCTAATGAGTTTCCCGTTTCAGAATAACCTGAATATGAATCAAGGGCCATTCGACCGAAATACGAACATTTTAAACATTCAACCCGTAATTCCTCTTTTAGGGGGTAAAGTAATTACTCGGACAGTTATGCCGATTGTCAATATCCCAGACTATGGTAATGAAACTGGAAAACTCACTTCGGGACTGGCAGATATGGTATTTACTGCATTTTATGTTCCTGAAAGCAAAGGCTTGACGTGGGGATTTGGACCTGTTTTTGAATTGCCAACAGGAGGAAGTAACCGTGGTACTCAAAAATGGAGTGCCGGGCCGTCAATTCTGGTAATGGCTCAACCGGGAGAATGGACTGTTGGAGCTTTAATGAATAACGTCTGGTCGTTTGCCGGAAATTCTGATAGAGATGATGTAAACCACATGTTGATAAATTTATTTGTTGTGCGCCAGTTGGGTAATGGTTGGTATGTTAATAGTGCGCCAATTCTCACAGCCGACTGGACAGCTGAATCTGGTGATCAATGGATAGTACCTGTAGGTGCAGGTGGTGGAAAAGTAATATTGCTTGGTGGGAAACTACCTCTTAATGTACAAACCGGATTATACTATAATGTAGTGCGACCAGATAATGGCCCCGAAATGCAATGGCGGGTACAGGTACAGATTTTACTACCAAAAAGCCTTTTTAAAGGAAAAAAATAATCCAGATTGAAGAATCGTTTAAATATTTGTCAGCTTTATAAATAATAACATTTTAAAAAGAGAATTTATGAAAACAATCTTGAAAATCGGCAGCTTTAAATCGAATTTCCTATTCTTGATATTTGTTTTTATTGCAAACTTAATGCTCTCCCAAATTCATGCCCAGAATGTGACATTGCCTGATAGTGTAAATAGTATTGCGCAGGAAGAGCAAGGGCAGAAACAAAAAAAGGATAAAAAAAGAAAGGATGAATTCAAGGTATTTGGCGGCATAAACTTTAATCTGTTGAGCATGGACTCAGAATTATTAAAGCCAACAATGGCTGCCGGATGGCTTCTGGGTGCTTCCTATAAACGGGGGAGGTTTTTTTATTGGCAGATAGGCGCAACTTATAACAATTCGGTTTATAATTTGATGGACACTACGCTGATCCCTGGTTCACTTCTTAACGGGGTCTTCAGCGTAAGGAATATTGATGTCCCGATTACGTTTGGTATTAACTTCCTGACTTTTGTCAACCGGATTGTGGGTCTCCGGGTATATGTAAGCGCCGTACCGTCATTCACTTTAGGCGTAGGAGATAATAAATTGGGCATTTCCATGGATCACATCAACGCTTTCAATTTATATGGTCAGGCCGGTGTAGGTGTAGATGTGGCATTTTTATTTGTAGAGGCAGGTTATAATTATGGATTTATCGATCTGTTTAAAAATGATGTCAAATCCAACCCAAATCAAATATTTATCAATCTTGGATTTCGGTTTTAATAAAATAAATTTTTTCGCCCAAAACGATGGTCAAAAAAATATCCTACTTTCACTGCTTTTGCTTTTTTCCGGATATTTGCTTTATGCACAGAATGTAGAGGATAAAAGTATGGCAGAACAAATATGACTTGATTATAATCCTGTTTATTCTCTTTCAGAGCAAGTAGATCTTTATGGGGAATTGGGGGCAAGAACCGTGAATGGTCTCGCTATGTTATAGGGACTTCTGTTCGATATAAACGACCGAAATAGATATTTAATAAACTCTATTACAAAGAGGAACTTCATTTTGGAATCAAGTTCTACTTCACAGCAAACAAAAATTTTCCTAACCTGCTTGAAATTCGACCATTTCAGGGTTACAAGCTATATTGGCCCAACCACCCTAGGATTGTGTTACAGCATTATGTGCGTTTGGAGGAACGCTTTGATATCGAATTCAAATGGATTAATACCTTTGGTTTAAAGGTACGTTACAGGGCTAAACTGACACTTAAATTTAAAGGAGATTGGCTATCTTTTAACGACGGCTTGTATTTACCGGTGAGTATGGAAGTGTTTTGGAACCTGAAAGGGGCATAACAATTCAATGATGTTGTGCGAATTACTCCTGGTATTGGTTATGAATTTTCTTCCACATGGAAAGCTGAACTTGATTTATCGTACCATTATACCAAAAATACTATTGAAGATAACTTCGCCACCAATAATATTGTATTTCGATTGAGATTATATCATAAATTGCACTAACATTTAAATATCAAATGAGGGCATTATCCAAATCGATAATTATTATTTCTTGTTTCATAGCACTGATTTTGGTCCCGAATGGCAATGGCGGGTACAGGCACAGTTTTTACTGCCTACCAGCATTTTTAAAGGGGGAAAGTAATATGTATTATTTTTAATAAGCACCTGAGATAATAATAAACAACGAAACGCCAACATGCGCTTATACTGCATACCGCAATTATTTGTAAATGTAAAGCTTACGTGTATTGGTTTAATATATTTGTAAGCAGAAAAGTCTGTGGTATTAATGCGGTACGCAGCATAGCGCCAGCCGTATGCATTTTTTAATAAGATATCTTGCATTTTTAACTGTTTAATGAAAAATAAAAAAATGAGTAATCAGAATATTTCAGGCTAGTAAATAAATATTAGTTGTATAAAATAATTAACTTCGCAATTAAATTATAATTTAAGGAGATTTAAAAATGAAAACAAAAAAATTATTAATCATTGACGATGATAAGGATTTTCGCACTCAAATTCGTATTTTTTTGGAAAGCCATAATTACAGTATAGTAGAAGCTGCATCTGGAAAAGATGGGTTAGAAAAGCTTGCGAAAGAAAACCCGGATTTAATTGTATTAGACATCATGATGGAAACAGATTCAGAAGGTTATGAATTGAACGAATTAATTAAATACGACAATCATTATAAAGAGTACAAAAACATTCCCATTTTGATGGTTTCGTCTATTCAGAAGGACCCTCATGAAAGTTTTCCACGTTCTGAATATGCTGATCTTATTACGCCTGATAAGTATATGACAAAACCAATTGATTATAATAAGTTTTTACAATTGGTTAAAGAACTCTTAAATAGATAATCAGAAAGTATGAGATTTTAAAAGGGGGTATTATGTCATTACGAAAAAACCTCATTGTTCTTGTTGCCAGTACAGCTATTATCATATTATTGGCTTTATCCATTCTACAAATCCATTGGGCTAATACCATTGTGATTGAACAGGCAGTAAATAGGGTGAAACAAAACATTAATACTGCATGGCAAGTATTAGATGACCAACAAGATAAAATTACAATTATTGCTGAACTATTGGCGAATAGTCAGGAAGTTAGCCAATTTGAAAATAAGTCAGTGTTGCAAAAGAAAAAATTCCTTAGCAATGTAAAAGAACAATGGAAGCTGGACCTTTTAGTAGTTTTTGATGAGAACGGTAAAAGTTTGTCAAATATAGTAGAACCTGCCAGTGAGTTTATCATTAAACATTATGCCGCCCTACTACTTAAGGAACCATTATCCGGATATGTGAATGTCCCTGCTAAAGTACTTGAACAGGAACAAGAAAACCTTAGGGGAGATTGTTCTATTGGAGGGAAAATAGTTGATGGACTTTTCATTATTACCATCGTTCCTCGAATGGATTCTGCAGGAAAACCCAACGGTATCATGCTTGCTGGAATACGGATGAATAACTCAACAGCACTACTTGATAAAATTCAAAATAATCTTTTCAAAGATGAACTATATAAAGGTAACCGTATCGGTACGGCAACAATTTTCTCTGGCCCCCTAAGAGTTGCAACAACAGTACTTTTAGATAATGGAGAACGTGCGATAGGTACATTGGTTTCTCAGGAAGTGGAAAATCAGGTATTGAACAATGGAATTTCCTGGACAGGACGCGCTGAAGTTGTTGATAAATGGTATCTGTCAAGTTACGAACCAATTTGTGATCCTTTAGGAAAAATAATAGGAATGCTCTATATTGGAGAGCTTGAACAAATTTATATTGATCAGAAATACAATTCTTTGTTTACTGGTGTGGGCGTAATTTTTTGCATTATACTATTTTCTTTTTTTATCAGTGTCCTATTAATCCGCCACACCCGTAGACTTGAGTTTGAGAAGAAAAAGGTGCGATTTGAATTTATCCGTGTTCTTGGGCATGAATTAAAATCACCAATTAATGCAGTTGAAGGCTATCTTCAGCTTATGGATCAAGGAATAGCCGGAAAGCTACCAGAAGCTTATGACAAAATGATTGATCGGTCACTAATTCGTATTGGGTTTATGCGAAAACTCATCACTGATTTATTAGATTTGACCCGATTCGAATCTGGACAAAAAACACGGGAACTTACAAATGTAGATGTTTATGAAGTAGCACGTGAGTCCATCGAAACAATGACTTCATCAGCTGAAGAGCGAAATATTTGTATTAAATTACTCACTAATCAACCAGTTCATATGATTGCTGATCGTAGTGAAATAGAAATTATTTTCAACAATCTGATATCAAATGCCGTTAAGTATAATCGTGATGGTGGTCATGTCGATGTCGAAATTAAAGCTATCAACGGAAAAGTTCAGATAAGTGTTAAAGATACAGGAATTGGTATGACAGATGAAGAGGTGAAGAAAATATTTAGCGAATTCGTACGCATTAAAAATACTAAAACCATTAATATCCTTGGAAGCGGTCTTGGATTATCAATAGTTAAAAAAATTGCAAAACTGTACAGTGGTGAAACGCATGTGGTCAGTGAATCTGATGTGGGAAGTACGTTTACTGTAATTTTAAAAGTAAATTAGAATTTACAGTATTTAGAATCAAAGATTAATGATCTCCTTTAATGTATTAGCAGAATGTTTAAACTGTTCCTGTTCAAGTACCGACAAAAGGTATTTATCGGTGCAGGCGAAATGACTGTTCAAGAAGCTTTTGAAGCATATAATTGCAATAGTTTAAAGGGATTTTAACAACGGTAATAATAAACTGATCATAGTTACAAAAGCCTTAAATTTTTGCATAGATGAAAAAATTCCAATCTATTATCATCACATAAATAAGAATTATATCAACTTTGTATATCTAAAAGTAAAGTATTATGGAACCTGAATTTTTTGATTCAACCTGGTTTATTTATGGCCTGTTACCCTTATTGATCTTTCTTGCAAGGATAATAGATGTTACCATGGATACCCTACGTATTGTTTTTGTTTCAAAAGGAAACAAAATAGTAGCACCCATCCTTGGTTTTTTTGAGATGTTAATCTGGCTTATTGCCATAACCCGGATTATGGAGAACCTGGATAATTTTACAACTTACATCGCCTATGCTTCAGGGTTCGCAGTGGGCAATTATGTTGGGTTATTGCTTGAAGAAAAGCTGGCAATCGGCACACAACTTATCCGTATTATCACAGCAAAAGATGCCACCGTTCTGATAGAAAACCTTAGGGATAAAGGGTTCGGTGTTACAGCAATTGATGCTGAAGGTAAAGATGGGCTTGTACATATTATCTTCCTTATTTCCCGCAGGCAGGTTGTGCCTCAAATTATTGGTATGGTAAACCACTGCAATCCTAAAGCATTTTATTCAATTGAGGATGTTCGAACCGTTAATATTACAAATGGTAGTTATATCACGGGTATAAAAAAGAGTGGTTCTTTAAGATGGATGCGGAAAGGGCGGTAAAAATAAAACTGTTTTATCCTCTCTAATATTCACTTGGACAGACCTGCCTAAATCTGTCCATTTTTAAAAAGTTAGGTGGAAAAAAGGTAGCTTAACCTGCGGGAATGCCTGTATATGTAATATTCAGTATTATACCCCAATTATTCTTTCCTGTCAACATAAAACTATCATTTATATCAATTTCAGAATTAATTGATATCACTTCTCAAATTGACTTTTAAATATATGATTATCAGGTAGTAGAATGAGTAATGATTAATTTTGACAATGTAATTATCAAATAAATAGCTTAACAATTTAACTGTGAAATTAAGGAGAAAAGAATATGAAAAAAGTAACAAATAAACCTACATAATAAATTGATCAAGTAAAAAAACTCTTGATGGGATTGATAGGATAGGCAATCAACTCATCCGGAGATTTAAAAAGATTAGAAATGAAGATGATGAAATGTTGATTACTGCAAATACTCAGGTTGAGGAACTGATGGATCTATATCCGGAAACAATTACATACTTTATCATAAATAAAGTAAGTCTAATCTCTTGTGCCGGTGCCTACCCAACAACACTTGGTGAAATGATGTCTGCCAAAAAGGTTAAGAATATTGCAGAATTTATTGATGAGTTGAATGATCTTGTCAAACAAAAAAAACAAAAAGTTAAACGGCTTATAAATAAAAAATTAAGCGCATGATCACATCAAAAAGCACAATTAGGGTAAGATACGATGAAGTAGATCAAATGTGATATGTATATCATGGAAACTATGCAAAATATTACCATGTGGCCAGAACTGATCTGTTGCACAAACTCGGTGTCTCCGATAAAGAGCTTGAAAACTAAGGCCTTATTCTTCCTGTTATTGAAATGAGATCTAAGTTTATTAAACTGGTATTTTATGATGATACCATCATGATTCGCATTTCGCTGATTGAAAAGCCCAGGAGCAGAATGAAGTTTTCGTATAAAATTTTCAACCAGAATAATGAAATTGTAAATGAAGCATCTACCACATTGGTTTTAATGGATGAAAAAACCCGCCGACCGATCAGGATACCGGATACAATTTCAAATAAATATGATTTATTTACTCAACTAATAAAACAATAGAATGAACACAAAAAATTTAGGATTTAATTCAAAATTAATTCACACAGGTGATTTTGAGGATGCTTACGGAAGTGCCGTTACACCCATTTATCAAACCTCAACTTTCTCATTTAAAAATTCGCAGCAAGGGTACGGTAAAGTGAAAACACATTCAAATTCAAGAATAATCAAATTAATATGAAGAATTTATTATCCATTTCAACAATCGTATTAATAGTACTTTCAGTTTTCTCAGCAAGATATGCAGGTGATGAATGTGATTTTAATAAAAATATGAATCGTGTTTTGGACGAGCTAAAAGGTAAAGATGACAGAAGTGCGCATTTCAGAACAATAATTTCGTTGATAATAAACGGAAAAGAAAAAACTTTTGAAAGAATTGTAAATGGACAAATTTTAGAAAGAAAAAAAGGAAAAGACGGTTTTGGTTACGATCCAATTTTCTTACCGTATGGTTATGACCATACGTTTGCAGAAATGTCACTTGAAGAAAAAAATATTATCAGTCACCGTGTACGCGCTACTAAACGGCTGGTTGAACATTTAAATGAGTTGAAAAAATAAATTTATAAAATTTCTTTAATCTTAATTTTCAGGTAAAAACGTTTTGCTTATATCAGGATGCTTATACCAACTTCTATTAACAGTACCACCTGATTCTGCCCATTCCTGAAATTGCGGATAAGCATCTAAAATTTCTGTTTTTTCATTCGGCACTCTGAAATCTACTGTTTCTATCTCCAAACCCCATGGCAAATTAGTTGCAGTTTTGTAAAAACCAGAAACCATTGAAAACTTATTACCAACTGTCCAATCCCATGAAATTAAGGATGCATCTTGTTGTGTTCCAAACAAAGTCATATCAGCAACTGTTGTTGGTGGGTGTCCGTACATGTGAACTTCATGAGGTCTATTCATATAAATATAAACCTGAACCCATAATGAATTTCCTCCAAGTGAGTGATTCCAAGTATATTCAAAATCCACAGTCTCACCGAGGCTTTCAACAATATTACCATCAAAAAGTTTAACTGCATTAGTTACATCAGGATCAGTTATAACATTTTGCATTTCAGTAAAAGTAACTGTTTCTGCCGGCATATATTCCAATTTAGAATAACCCGAAGATGGTCTCATACATTCCATTCCAACTCCTCTTGGAATTCCACCACCTATCCAATAAACATCAGAAACCACTTTTCCTCCAACAAGATTGTTACTGCTATTTTTATAAGCATGAAGTTTTGTTTTTAAAATGACATCATTAAAATCATAGTCTCCCATACCTGGCCAAAGATCTTCAAATAGATGAAAATAATAATTACTTCCGGAAGGATAAATTATCAGATAAGCTTTGTCAGGATCATTAGGAAAATCATCACTTTCATCAATTACACCATCACCATCAGAATCTTCAGGATCGGAAGTCCTAAAATATTCCGCTCCATTATTTTCTCCTGAATAATTCCCACTTGTAGCTGAATTCAATACTGCTGTTCCTGAGCCTTCGTCAAATTTCCATAAACCAACAAGATTTGCTTCGCTTCCATCAGGAATATTTTGATAATATGTCATCACTTCAGTTTCGTTAAGTTGTTTATTCCAAATACAAACATTATCAATTAAACCTTTATAATAAGCACTTGGAGTATTGTCTCCCCATTCACCTATTGATGTTATTATTGCGTTTGAATTCCAATCAATATTACTTGAGCTTTTTCCAGCATAAACTCCATCAATATATATTTCCCGGCTATTACTCGAAACAAATACTCCGGTAATTTGATGCCATGTATCATCAGCCAAATTCTGATTAAAACTTTTTACTCTTTCGCTACCACCATTTCTTGCTACAATAACAGCTTTATATTTGTTTGAATACTTTCGGATACATAAACCATAATATTTGCTTGCATAATTTGGGTCGGCAATATTCACTAAAGCCATATCTTCGACACTTGAACTGGGTAGAGGAGTTTTAATCCAAACACTAAAAGTAAAAGGAAAGCCCTTTACTATTCCTCCATTATTATCATTTTCTATTCCTACATAATTATTATTCCCATTAAAATTAAGAGCATACTCAGCTGATTTAAAAACTTCGGATTTATATCCATTATTAATAAAAAAATCAACACTTGCCGCATCAGCCAGTATATATTCACTTAGAAAAGTAATAGGAGAGTATAATCTCAAAGTATCAGTTTCATAGGGTAATCTATAAGCAAATTCAACTTTATTGTCCTCAATGGTTTTACTATCAATTTTATTTCCATCCAGATCATATAAACTCAAAGGTTGACCATCACCGAAACCAATTATATTTACTGTAAGTTGATTTGTTGCTAATGATGACCAGTCAAAATTTTGAGGAATTTCAAGGTCCGACATTTTTTTGTCGATAACAGCAGGATTTTTTTTACATGAAGAAATAACAATTAAAATAATCAATAGGGAAAAAATAGTCTTTGAAGTTTTCATCTTTTACTTTTTTAATACTAACTGCAGAAATCATTCCACAAAAATATGATTTTTAATTCACTGAGTTTATTGATACTATGATTTATTGCAAATATATTATTTTCCCAAATGGGGAAAATTTAGATATATTTGGGAATTAATATCTCTCTATTAAGTCAATAATGTTGATGAAATTTTAAATCAAATTTTAAAATCTTAAATAGTTAGAATAAGACTTTTTGTACAAACATTAATTTAAAGCTTCTTCAATAGCCATTCCAAACAATTGGTGGAGGGAAATACTCTCCCCTCTAAAAAACTCCCTCTTTAATTTTTACATTCAGTGCATCATTAAACTTAATTTCAATATCATCCTGTTTAACCCGGATTATGCATTAGAACTTCGTTATGAGAGTTACAAGTACAATAAAATATAAGGTTTTGAAATAAAAGCATAGCACCGCTATGGTGAGTCTTCAAAATCTAATGGAGTGG
>Ga0222627_1000588_pt1 | contig 14801 bp, 14 predicted proteins | sample AntAcemetageno93_FD_179859 | JGI IMG/M metagenome (GOLD analysis project Ga0222627, IMG submission 179859) | Saline water microbial communities from Ace Lake, Antarctica - #93 | ecosystem: Environmental > Aquatic > Non-marine Saline and Alkaline > Saline | place: Antarctica: Ace Lake | collected... | reverse complement strand
TGAAGATGCAGTTGAAAAGAAAGACACTGTTCTTGATGGACGCTCTACTAGAATTAAAAAGTCTATGGAATCCTTGAAAGAAAGAGAAAGATTATTCAATCATCGTAAGGAAGAATTGATGAGACACATTGCTGTTTTAAAGACAGATGATGCAAAGGTAGCCAAAGTTTTAAATCAAATAGAGAAACTGTAATATGGCAGACCCAATCACAGAAGGTATAGACCCGATTAGTTTACGGGATACCAGTGATACACAAATCAACCCTGCCACAGAAGAAGGGCAAGAAGCCATTGCTGGTTTAGTTACCGAACCTTTTGATTATGTTGGTGCTGCTTACCCTGATACAACAACAGAAGTTTATACTTTTAAAGAAGGTGGTTTAGGTGGGGCAACTGTTGCTACAGTTACTGTGGTCTACACAGACACAACAAAAGAGTTTATTACAAGTGTAACATCAGTTTAATATGGCATTTAAATTCAACCCAATAACTGGTAAGCTGGATTTAGTGAGTGCTAAATATTGGACACTAAATGGTACTGATTTAGAACCAGTTGGCTCTTATAATGTAGATTTGTCTTCTGGTAATGTTTACAAAATAAATGACACACAAGTTTTAGCTAGTGATGGAAGTAATTTTATCTTATCTAATTGTCCTTTACCTACAGGTGGAGCTTTACTGAATACTGTAATTGGTAGAGATGCAGGCTGTAGTTTAACAAGTGGAGTAAGGAATAACCTGTTTGGATATAAAGCTGGTTTCGATTTAACTACTGGTAGTAAGAACCAACTTATTGGTGTTACTACTGGGTCAGATATGACTACTGGGATTGAAGTAGTAGCTGTAGGTAATCAAGCATTAGGTGGTTCTGGTGTAAATCCTACAGGGTCAGTGGTGATTGGTTATCAGGCAGGTCTTAATGCTAGTGGAGATTATAATGTACTTCTTGGGTATAAAGCAGGATACTTCGAATTTACTGGAAACAACAAATTATACATAGCTAACTCTAATACAACAACACCTCTCCTATACGGAGAATTTGATACACCTTATTTATTAATAAATGGTACCCACCAAATAGACGGGGGGCAGTTGGAGAAAATAACCAAGGTCGAAACTTCTACCTATACTGTCCTTTCAAATGACTATTATATTTCAATTAACTAATTAAACAAAAACTATATGGCAACAGTAATCTTTAATTCAGTGAAAGCAGACCTATTGAATGCTGACATCGATTTAGCAGCAGACACAATAAAAGTAGCTTTGACTACATCAAGTTATACTCCAGACCAAGACGCACACGAATTCTTTGATGACATTACAAACGAAGTCACAGGTACTGGGTATACAGCAGGTGGGTCAACTTTAGCTAATCCAGCAGTAACAATTGATGACACAGACAATGAAGGTGTTTTTGATGCTGATGATGTAGCTTGGACTACTTCAACAATTACAGCTCGTTATGGTGTTATTTATAAAGACACAGGGACACCAGGAACATCACCATTAATAGCTGCTATCGACTTTAGTTCAGACAAAACAAGTACAGCAGGTACATTTACTATCCAATGGGCTACAGAAGGTATCTTAAATCTTGGTTAATCTTTATTAGATGGCTGACCAATCTAAAAAATTGAAAGCTAGTGATAAGAAAGATTGCGTAAAGATGATGATGAACCTAACAAAAAGCTCCTTAAAAAAAGGCAAGTACGATATTGTGATACTCAAAAAAGAGAGTGAAGATAACAAACTCACCTTGACTTTAGAAGTTAAGAAGAGTGGAAAGAAAGTAGACCTAACAGATTTGAATCCATTTATTTTTGTTAATCCTCCTGTTTGTATTATATTGGAAGATGAAGAATATGACGATATAAATGCCAAAGAACCTAAAGTTATTAAAGAACGAGTCTTAGAAGAGAACCCAGAAGAGGCGTTAAAAAGTATCATAACCGATACTTTGGAGAGGGTTCTTTAATATGTCCGTATTAACAGTATATCCTAGTTATGATGGTTATTCCTATAATTGGACTACCAATCCTTGGCTTACTAAAATTGCAGCAAATGGGAGTTATTATGTTGGAGACGGCACCAGTCTTAAAATGCAAGATGATTCTACAACTACTACCACCGATGAATGGCAGATTACATTAAGAGCATTTATTCAATTTGACACTTCCTCTTTAGGTTCTGGTGCTTCTATTTCGGCGGCTGTTTTGTCTATATATAGAAAACTTCTTACAGATACTGATGGAATGTCTCCAACTACTGGGTGGTATAGTGCAACAATAACAGAAGCTAAATCTGATTATGAGTCAGTTGGTTCAACACTTTTGTCATCAACATTAAATTTTGATGATTGGGGAGCAACTGGTTATAGTGCCTTTACTTTAAATGCTAGTGGAAGAACTTATATCAACCAAACAGGTAATACAGACTTGGGGTCAAGAGAAACAGTTTATGATGCTGGTGCTACAAAACCACCTTGGGTTTCTGATACAGAGGTTCGTGTGATAGGTTATGGTACGGCAGAAACTGGCACAACCAAAGACCCTAAACTTGTTGTAACATATACAAGTGGAGCAACAGATGTAACAGTAGAACCTGCAGTTCTTGTAACAACTCTATCACAACCTGCACCGACTATTTCAGCAACTCAGTTTATTACAGTAGAACCGAGTGTTCTTGAATTAACTTTATCACAACCTGCACCAACAGTAGTTATAAGTGGTGAGGCTGTAGATGTTACAGTTGAACCTACAGTATTGGGTATAACCCTTTCACAACCTGTTCCTACTGTAACTGGTGGAGCAGATATTACAACAGAACCAAGCGTTTTAGAATTGACTCTTTCACAACCAGACCCAACTGTAACTGCTACAGAGAATGTCACAATAGAACTTACTGTACTGGGAATTACTTTGTCTCAACCAGCTCCGACAGTAGTAACAACAGAAAGTGTAACAACTACTCCTGCTGTTCTTGCAACGAGTCTAATAATAAACGCACCGACAGTTACAGGCACAGAAGGTGTCACAATTACCCCTTCCGTTCTTGAAACTAATTTAATCTTAAACGCTCCGACTGTAATAACGGAAGTAAATACTACTGTAACTCCTAATGTTTTAGAAACAGTTTTAACAACAAACGCTCCAACGGTAATAGCAACCAGAAGCGTAACAGCTAAACCAGGTGTGGCAAGTTTAACTCTTTCAGTTAATGCTCCACTAGTAATAGCAGCTAAACTAATTACTCTTCCTGCTATTACTTCAACTAACCACGGTCAAGAGTATGTAATTAAAGATACAGCTTTTACATTTGATAATGACAATGTAAAGTTAATAACTACTGGAAGCGACACTTTAAACAAAGGAATTGAAATGTGCCTACCAAAAGAAGGTACAAGCATAGTAGTAGTAGCTAATAATAATGTTAAAGACTGGGAAATTAAGAGTTTATATTATGCTGGACTGGTGGATATTTTAATTAAAAGCACTACTAGAATAACAACCACATACACAATTCTAGTAACTGATGACAGAATCTTTGCTGACACAGACGGTGGAGCTTTCACAGTAACACTACCTGCTGGAGTAGAAGGTCAAGAGTTTAGAATAATAAATTGTGGTTCTAGCGGGAATGATTTAACTATCGCACCTAATGGAGCAGAGAACTTAACAGGTGCTAACGCTAGTAAAGCAGCGTCAGATGGCACAGTAGTAATATTAACATACAATGCCACTGAAGGGTGGTGGTAATTAAATAATAACTCATACATTATGAAAAAAATACTTTCATTTGTAGCCATAGTAGCATTGCTTATGCCAATGACTGCTTCGGCTTACACAGTACAGCCAGGAGACACTCCTTACCAATTGTGGGGGTCTGAATGGCAAGAAGAACTTAGTTATCAAGTTGGTACTTCTGACCCTACTCAACTCCCTGTAGGGATAGAGGTAGACTTAGAACAACAACTTGGGGCTAAACCTATCATTACCCAGACTTCTTATTGGGATGATGACGGAACGACTCTTACTCCTAAGAAAGATAGAGAAGTGGAAATTGGTTCTGCTACTTTCACAACTGGAACAATAGATACATTATCTACTTCTGATGTCAAAGTGACAGCTACCACAACTTATACAGAAACTCTAACAGACGGAACTTTCGCAAATTGGAATACCTATAATGTACCAGATGATTGGGAGTATAGTGATTTTGATGATAATGCAAATTTTGATTTAATGTTACGCTCAACTGACAAACACGCTGGGGTTTATGCTATGCAAACCGAGGCTGGTACTTCTTGGAGTGGTGTTTATATGTCAGATATATTATTTTCAGCTACTGATACAGTTTTTGTAGCAGATGATACAGTACAAATTACTGCTTATGCTAAAACAGTTTCAGGTGCAGGACAATATTGTGCTATGTATTCTTATATAGATGATTCAGATGATGATGTTTATTATAATTTTACTGCTGATACTTGGGATGTTGGATTTGGTGCTGGAAGTACAAATTGTTTAACGCCAACATCAGAATATACTTTACTTGAATTTGAAGAAGCAACTGCCCCTAGTTCTGGTGTAAATGAAGGTGTGGCTTTCTTTGCTTATTTTGCTACAACTGATGGACCAACGGCCTTAGTAGATGATGTTCAACTTTTATATAATGGAGTAAATGGAGCTGATAACACTGGATTTGAAGATTGGTCTCTAATGGCAAATCCTGATGACCCTCTAGTTAGTTGGGATTATACTCCACAAGCAGATGGTGATGAGGGTATATCTATATCTACTGACGCTGTAACAGGAGATTATTCTGTTCAGATTACTGCTGACGAGGGTAGTGTTGCAACAGATACTTTATCTTATATATTACAAGAGTATGAAGGTGTATCTACAACGGAAATGACAGCAAATATTTATAGTAAATGTGAAAGTAATACTTATGATGATGATGGTACAAAGTATCTTTCTCCTGGTGTAATGTTTACTAATGCGACAAGTAGCTATACAGAAGTTTGGAATGTGTCCTCTAATTCTTGGATAGCGACTACAACACCTCTTATAGATCTATTTTTTACTGGTACAGATTTTTCTGCGGGAGATTATGAAATGGCTTTACCAACGACTACTGTGTGGACTAAAACTTCTGCTACAACAACAATCCCTACAAGTGGAACTATTGTAATGAATATAATGGGTGGGTTTGGTGGAGATAATGGAGCTAGTTATTTCTTTGATGATGCAGAACTTATTGAGGCAGTAGATGTAGGTTCAAATACAATAAATGTATTAAAAGGATACAATGAGAGTGCCTTGACTGACTTAGAAACTAAAGACTCTATTATAAATATCCTGATGAATACAAGTACAGATGCTTTTAGATTAGATGGTACTGGTGTGTTTCATACAGATTTAGCTAGTTTAAGTTTTGAGTTAGAACTTCTAAAATTTAAATGTATTGCTGTGCTAGATACTGATGGTGGGGGTTATACTTATCTCACAACACTAGATGGAGATTTAACCTCCACCACTACACCTTGCACACCTTAATATGTCAGCAGAAGATAGAAGACTCACAATTAAAGTTTTTCTTACCACTGTTGGTTTATTAGTCACAGTTTGGTCTTGTGCTTATGGTTATACCTGGGTAAGATTGGGGACAGTAGAAACTAAGACAGAAAAAGTATATATGGAGCATACAGACTCTATGGCTCAATTGAGCCAGATACAAACAGATATTAGTTGGATTAAAAATTCATTAGATAAATAATATGTATAAAAACCCTGGATTCAATCCTAGTTTACAAGAAGAACATCAACACGAAGATGACTTTGTTCTTGGGTCTAAACTTCCTAGCGAGGTCTTAGTAGAGAACGGAGATTGGAGACCTTACTATCCTAAATTAGAGGTTCAAAGAAACAACCATTTTGATACTTATTCTTGTGTGTCCTTTGCTAACTGTAATGCCTCTGAGATGATGCACAAAGTACGCTATGGCGAGGATATGGATTATTCGGATAGGTTTATGTCTGTTATATCAAACACCAGGCCAGGAGTAGGAAACTCCCATAAGAACGTCGCTGAGACTAGAAGAAAGAAAGGCTCTGTATTAGAAGAGGTTTATCCTTTTACTATGGATATGACACAAGCAGAGTTCTTTCAATCTGTACCTAGTGATGTTAAAGAGAAAGGCTTAACTTGGGTAGAAGAAACTGAGTATGGTTATGAGAAGGTTAGAAGAAATGAATTTAAAGAAGCACTTAAACTAAGTCCTATACAAGTAGCGGTAGACTCTAGGACTAATAAGACTTCTAACTTTAGAGGAGCTGACCATTCTATTGTGTTAACTCACATAGACGGAAATGGAGTACCTTATTTATTTGACTCGTACTTGAATAGATACAAGACTTACGATATAGATTATCCTTTCTCGTATGGTTTACGATTCCATTATAAAAAGATTATTACTCTTAACTATGATTCTATGTCTTTAGAACTCATCAAGGGAGACAAAAAACCAGAGATTTATTTATTAGATTATGATGGAAATAAACACCATATTGACGCTCCGTTTACATTAGAGGATTTATTCGGTGCTAGTGCTTGGTACAAGTACATTACTAAGCCACAAGCAGAGGTAGACTCAATGCCAGAAGGTATAAAAGTATCTACTAAAAGCCATAACTTAATAGAAGGTTTGAAAAGGTTAATTCAATCCTTCGGAAAGAAAAAATAATATGGAATATCTAAAGAAAATGCTAAAAAGTAAGAGTATGTGGGCTGGTATATCACAAGTTGTGGCTGGTCTAGGACTTTACTTTACAGGTGAACAAAGCCTTAATGAACTATTTTTAGGAGCTTCTGGTATGATAATGATTATCTTCCGTTTGATTACAACTGAAAGTATTGGAGCTAAAAAATAAACTCCATAGTACGACCTAGTAGAAGTTATGGCGTGATAGAGAGAACCCTCTAGTAAAGCCTAAATGCCTACAATACGGGTACGACAATGAGGTCAGGACTTACGGAATTATCCGTATGTCTGCCTAGCTCCTTTACTGGGAGTTAGCCAGACTTAATTAAAAAAATATGACAGGCAATTCACTAAAAACATACTTTGATTTCTTGGTAGATGACTCTATTGAGGACGATAGATTCTTAGATATAATTCAAATAGCAGCTCGCAGACTTTGGACACAAAGACCTTGGGAGTTTTTAAAGACAAGTGTTGACACAACTTCTGCCACTGTAGGTACAACTACTTATTCTCTACCTAGTGATTTCTTATTACCACTACCTATTTGGGCAGGTGATGTACAAATTTACCCTATCGCTAGAGACCAAAGAAGATTATTTAGAAACTCTTTTAATAGATACTACCTAGATATTAAGAATAGTAATTTTATCTTTACTCAAAGCCCCACTAAAGAAGACATTATATACTTTGATTATATTTATAATCCTACTAATTTGGCTCTTGATGATGTTGATATAGAAACTACTATCCCTGGCTTTCTAGGTGCATTTCATCCATTACTTGCGTATGAAGCTGCTAAGACTTTTTTCTATCAAGACACTGGTGCTAAGTCAGATAGCTGGGCTTCTGAACATCAAGCTGAATACAACAATCTTTATAGACAAATGGTGGATTATGACCACGCTTTAAAGACATCCGCACAAAATAGTGCTATACCTGATATATATTATCCAAGCAATAACTCAAATGTTATAGACGAATAATTATGAGCAATCTACTTGTTAAAAATGAAGTATTTAAAAACGGCATAGTTAATAAATATGAAGCTAAAGCTATTCCTAGAGGGGCTGCTTCTGCTGGTTTTAATTTCCTTACCCTTTTGGATAAAGTGGAATTGGTCAGAGGTAGACAGTTACTTGGTACAGAAGTTACTGGGACTGGTAAAATAACAGGACTACACGTTGCACAAAAAGCTGATGGTACTGAGGTATTGTATGATTCTTATGGTACAAATGTTAAATACTATGATACTGTTACAGAAGATTGGATTTCTGTTAAGAATGATATAACCGATGGGGAGCAAGTAGCTTTTTCTAACTATCACACAACTTCTGGTGCTCAAATGTGGTTCTCTACTAAAGAAGAAGGACTATACAAAGTTATGACAGCTAACCCTGCTGATGAATACGACCAGTACGATGCTGCTAAAAACTTTAGAGGTAAGATAGTTATCAAAGATAATAGAATATTCCTTTGGGATAGAAAAGAAGACGCTACTGGTCTTTACTTATCTTATATAGATTCACTTAATCAGACTGATGTTGCAGATGAAGTAGTTGGAGCTTCTGGTTCTCAGACTTATACAGGTACTCTTGCTTTCAAAGCTGGTGATGCTAAAAGAACTTGCTTTAGTATCTTAATGACTGAGAATGCTGGTGAGGTATTCACCGACAACTTTAGCGGTGTCCTCACAGGCTCTGCAGGAGGCACAGGAACGATTAACTATGCTACTGGGGCATATAGTGTCACTTTCAATGCAGTAACCTCAGACGCTGTTACAGTGGACTATTCGTGGGAAGACTCTACTGATGGTGGAATTGCTGATTTCTCTTTCTCATCTCCTAGAACAGCTGGGCAAGGTGGAATATTTAGACAAGATGTAGGTGGTGATAGAATAATGAACGTAAAGACTTACGGTACAGACATTTATAGTTTCAAAGATAAACGAGTTTATAGACTCTCATTAACTTCTGATGATACTGATGCCACTAACGTAGTATACAGAGAACAGGCTGGTAGCCCTTACTGGGGAGCTCAGACTGAAACAGAAGAAGGTATTTACTTTATAGATGATAGTACAGAGTTTGAAGCTAAACTCCGTATAATGAAGACTGGAACTAATAACGACACAGTTATTCCTGTATCTGCTACTGAAGGATTTAACATAGGGAATTACGACTTCTCTGAGTGTTCAATGGTTACTTGGGGAGACTATGTAGCCTTTACTGGCAGAACGACTGATGTAGATTACAATAATAAACTATTCCTTTTCAATAGAATATACAGAAGTATTGATGTTATAAATTGGTCACTAACTAAGTTAGCTGTATATAACGGAGCTTTAATTGGTGGAGAAAGTTTCTCTAATAATGTTTACACTCTATTCTCTGGGTATGATGATGATAATTTTGGCTATGAAGCTGAATGGGAAAGTAGCCTAGATAACTTAGATGTTGAAGGATTAAAGAAAGTAAAACGCCTAAGGTTCAATGGAGCCATTGGAGTAAGTCAAAAGATATATGTTTATGTAGCTTACGACAATGATAGTTATGGACTCTTGATAGATGACGCTCACCCAGAAGGAGCTATTGATGGTGGCGGAAGTTACATTGATACCTCGTCTTCTGTTGCTGTAGGTGCTGTTACTCTTGGTAGAGAAGAATCAGGTGGCGGTGGAGATGGAATAAGTGCCTACAACTACAAGACTGAGTTCAAATTAAATAGTGGAAAGTTTGAAAGAATTAAATTGAAGTTTGTTACTACGAGTGAGAACACAGGTTATGCTTCAGTATCACTATACGAGTATTTCGATATAAGGAAAAAAAGCAACAAGCTAAATAAAAAATACAGATAATAACTAACTAATATATATGGCAACACTACCAAAAGCATACGCATTGTTTGAAACAACTTTGCAAGACAATATAACAAGTGCAGGAACTTCTATGACACTTGTAACTGGTACTGATAAAGAGGGAACTAACCTCGCAGGTACAATAGGATACATTATAGACGAGGGTACAGCCTCAGAAGAGTTTGTGATAGGTGCTACAACAGCAACTGCCGTTACATCAATGGCTAGAGGAGTTTCATCTTCTGATGGTACTACTGAAGTAGCAGAAAACAAAAAGGCTCACAGAAAAGGAGCTAGTATTAAGATTACAAATCATCCTCTACTTATTAGACTTTATAGAATCGCTAATGGTGATGATGCTTTTCCAGACAACGCACAGACTCTAGGAGATGGTTCACTTTTGGCTAGTAGTGCCGCACCTACATCTGATGCTATGATAGCTAATAAAAAGTATATAGATGATACTGCTATCGCTGGTGGTGCTAAAGCAACAGAGGTAATTTATGGTATTTCCAAACTTAGTGTAGCCGCTGATAGTGCAGTTGCACCTATAGCAGTTGGGGATAACGATAATCGTGTACCAACAGTAGATACTTCAACTGTAACTGCTGATATGGTAGCTGCTCTAGCAGGAACTGGAACACCAAATGGAACTACTGGTAAATATGTGACTCTTGATAGTGCAACTGCAACCCCTACAGCTTCTAAAATTCCTATTGCTGATGGGAGTAATAAATTAGATGAAGGTTGGCTACAAATGACTGATGCACAGGTAACTACATTGACAGACGGTAGTGAAACTACTTTACATACTCATAAATTTTCTGCACTTAATTTTTCTAACTCTGGGGATGCCGTAGGAACAAATACAGATACCAATGAAAACTCAATTATAAGCACTACAATTTCTGGTGGAACAATGGGAGCAGATAGTGCTTTAAAAATTACATTTAGGTACTCTATTGAAACAGGCGGTTCAAACCCAATACCTAATTTGCGTGTAGATTTCGGTTCAAAAACACAATTAACTAGAACACTCGGGACTGGTGGTGATGAACAAGGTTACGCTGAAATAGTCATAATTAATGCTTCTGCTAGTGTACAAAACTCAAGACACTTTTTAGCTACTAATATTAGTGGTGTAAGCAATATTACAGGCACTAATACAGGTACAGAAGACACAACGAATGATGTAATACTTGATATAACAAGTCAGTTTAATACTGGCTCATCTGACTCAACAATAACAATATCTGGGTTAATAGTAGAAATTATAAAATAAATCCAAATCTTACTAACCCTGAACTACTCGGGGTTAGAATAAATAATCTATTCACTCACTCTCTCAGTCTTTGGGAGGGTGGAATGAATAAATTAACATAATACTATATGGTACAAGTATATAAACCAGCCGATAAAACTATTGGTGGTAAAGTGAAAACAAGAGATATCGACGAAAGCCAGCTTGGTGCTTTTAGTAATGCTGGGTTTACAGTTGGTACTCCACCAGCAGATGTCGAACCCACAGTAGGAGAGATTAAAGGAGAAGGAACTTACTCCCCTAAAGACACTTCTGCTTTGGATAGATTTGAGACAGCTAGTGCTCAACCAGACCAAGCTGCACTTAGAGCCGATGAACAAGCTCGTATCAAGGCACAGATAGAAGCCTTGCAGAGACAAGCAGATGTAGAGAGGGCTGTTATCGCTCAAGAGAGCCAACAAAGAACAGGAAGAACTAGAGCAACCTCTGGAAGGTCTGGACTTTTAGGTTCTACATTTGGGGCATCTCAAGCTACTCAGACAGAACAAGCTAATCAACAGCAGAGAGAACAGTTTGAAGCTCAGATTGGTGCTCAGATAGCTTCTATCCAATCTAACTCAGAAGATAGATTATCTAAGAAAATAGAAGCAGAAAGACTTTATGCTGATACTCAGTACGATAAATTCCTAGCAGAACGAAGTAACTTACGGGGAGAAGCTAGGACAGAACTAATAGCACTTGGTGCTAGCGGTGGTACTTTGGATGATTTAGACCCTGCTTCTAAGAAGTTGATATTAGAAGATACTGGAATGAGTGAGTTCGCTGCTAACGCTGTTATGCTTGCTAATAACCCTGAATCTAACGCTAACTACCAAGTGATAGGAAACAAGATTGTAGGTTATTACTTTGACCCTAAGAGTGGTTCTATCAAAACTATGGAAAGTGAAAGCTTACCTGACTTAAACGAGGGTGACGAACTACAAATGGTTAATGGTGTCCCTTATGTTATGAGTAGAGATGAAGAAGGGAACTTACAAGGTAAAGTGTTGTCTGGTTACCAAGCCCAAGAAGAGACACTGAGCACTAAAGAAACATTAGATATACAAAGTAAACAACTAGACATAAAGAAAAAAATAGAAGAACTAAATAGTACAGATTTAGATACAAAAACAATTACACAAGTTGATAAACTTTCTTCAAGTTTCGACTCAGCTCCTATTGTAAAACAATTTAATGAAGTTCTTAACAAGAAATTAAGTGTAGATAGAATAATAGATTCTGGTGTTGGTGGTCCAGGAGATTTAGCATTAATATTTGAATTTATGAAAGCTCTTGACCCAACATCTGTGGTTAGAGAAAGTGAATACGATGCCGCTGCTAAATCTGGTAATATTTTTTCTGGAGTATGGACTAAGTTTAATAAAGGATATTTTGACCCTAAAGGTGGAATTATACCTGAGGAGGTTAAAAAATCTTTCCAAACTCTTATTGGTGAAAAATTTAATGTTATTGATGGTCAATATAATAACCTGAGAAATGAAAAAGCAAGATTGATTGATAAAAAGACGGGACAAGGAGATGGTGCTAGTTACTTAATTGATTATTCTAGTGATGTCGTCGGCGGTGATAGTGGTTCTACTGAAATTAAAACAGAGACAATAAATGATTTAGACGACATTGATTGGAATTTTTAATAAATAAAAATATGGATTTAGACTTGCAACGACAACTAGAAAAAAGAGGTTTAAACCTAAATACAGGTATATCCTCTTTAAGAAAACAACAGGAGGATAAACTTGTAGAAACAGGGCAAATTTCTCGTGGTTTTGAAAAATTAGACCCTCGTATAACCTCTATGATGAAGGCAATGAGAGAGGTAGAGAGTGGTAATAAAGCAGTTCTTCCAGCTGAAGGTGCTAATCTTGGTGGTGCTTCAATTTATCAATATACAAAGGATACTTGGAAAGAAACAGCACGAAAGTATTTAGGAGATGCAAATGCTCAACTTACTAGAGAAAACGAAAATAAGGCGACTTATTTAAAAATAAAAGACTGGAAAGAAAATAAAGGATGGACACCTCCACAAATAGCTTCAGCCTGGAATGCTGGGGCTGGCAGACCGAACGCTTACAAAGAAGACCATAAAGGAGTAAATGATTTTGGTGTTTCATTTGACACCCCAGCTCACGTTCGCAAAGTAATGAATAAACTCAAAGAAGTTGCTCCTCAAGAAATGGCTTTACACGAAAGAATAGGTACTAAGTATAAAGATACTTACGTAGAAAAGGAACCGAGTGTGGCAGAAAAAACAGCAAGAGTATTGTCAACTAAGAGTGTAGAAGGTTTTGGAGAGACACTTGGAACTGCTTTAGCTACTCCAGGTCTTAAAAAACAAGAAGAACAAGAGACTGAAGAGAATATAGCTTTACAAAACCAAATTATCAAAAGACTGCAAGACCCTAATGTAAGCAGAGAACAAAAAGACAAATTGGCTGAGTTAAGTCAAGAATTAGGTATCTCTACTATTGGGCAAGTTGACGCTGTACAAAAAACAGCTAAAGATGTAGGGGCAGAAGCTCTTGGTACTTTGGGTACAATAGCTTTGGGTGCTAAACCAGGTAAGAGTTTGATTGGAAGACTTGGTATGGCAACAGCTTTTGGTACTGGTGCTGGTACTAAAAAAGGTCTTGAACAAGACAAACAAGCTGTTGATATTTTAAAAGAAGCTGCTAAAGGCGGTGCTATTGGGTTGGCGACAGGAGTTTTCTTCGAAGGGTTGATGAGGGGTGTAAAAGGAATTTCTAAAACTATAGGTAAAAATACTTACAATAAAGAATTACAACCTAATGTAAATGAAATGGCAGCGAGAATAAAGAAGAACGCTGATACATTCGGAGTGCAAGTTAGAAATGTAGTAGACGACTCTGGTAAGCCAGTTTATGTCGGTGGTTATAATAAATTATTGTCACAAGGTAAGAGAGAAGTAGCTAATAACGGTAAAAAATTAGAAACATTGCTAAAGCAAGCGGATAAAATAGATGACTTTAGTATCTCAAGAGATAAGGTAGCTGGTGAAATTGTAAGTAAATTTAAAAATCAGTATGGTTCATTAGAGAAAGGTCAGTTAAAAACTATAAATATGTTTTTAAAGAAGATGCCTATTAGAATGAATAGGACAGATATGTTACAAAATAAAAGAATGTATGATGGTTTTTTAAAGAATACCGACTGGGGAAAGGTTGCCACTGATAATCAACTTGCTTTTGCTAGTGATGTTAAATATTTTTTAAGAACTAGCCTTAAAAAAGGAATAGAAAATAGCACAGATGATGTGGTAGTTAAAGGTTTAAATAGTAGAATGGGTCTAGGTATGGAGGTTAGAGATTTAGTAGCTCAACAATTAGCACAAAGAGCTAGAATGAAGATAAAATCTGGTGGTGGATGGGTTATAGGCAAACTTGTAAGTAGAATTTGGGATGATGTTTTGTTTGCACCTGCTTTAACGACCAGGGTCTCACAATTTACAAAAGGAACACCCACTGGTTTAGTGGGTGCAGGAGTACAAAAGATATTAAAAACAGTTCCGCCTGTAGCTGAGAAATTGATTACTAAAAAAATTGTTGACTAGCCACCTATCTCCCTGACAAAGTAGGCAATTATGTTGCCTACTACCAGAATGATGAAGAACCAGATAATGATTGAAAACATACTTATATATTTGACTCCCTTAATTGGGAGTCTTTTGTTTTAAAAACTTTCTAACCAATCTGTCACTACCTTGTCATCATAATCAAACTGATACGCTCTCCCAGCATCATAACCATTATGGTAAATGATTACAGAAGAAAACAAGTAAGCTAGGATTATAAGTATGGCGATAGTTATTTGTTTCATATAGTCAACAATAATATTGCTAG
>Ga0222627_1000578_pt1 | contig 14941 bp, 13 predicted proteins | sample AntAcemetageno93_FD_179859 | JGI IMG/M metagenome (GOLD analysis project Ga0222627, IMG submission 179859) | Saline water microbial communities from Ace Lake, Antarctica - #93 | ecosystem: Environmental > Aquatic > Non-marine Saline and Alkaline > Saline | place: Antarctica: Ace Lake | collected... | reverse complement strand
AAAAGGTAACGCCGCATATCTTTCATTATCTTGATAAACAAAAATATACGGTTCACCTTCGTTAACTGATTTTGCAACTAAATGGTACTCCGGTAAATGATAAGTATCTACATCTATAAATTTATCTAGCACCTCTCTCCATGCCATTATATCAGTTGCATTAATTAATTTAACATCCGGCATCTTTTAATTACTCTATCCTAATATATCAATTATTTTTACTGCTATGCGCTCAATATCATCAATCGAATAACGATGATCAACTGGTATTGTAAGTATTCTTTTAGAAATATCGATTGATTTGGATGAGGAAAATTTGTTTTTTACCCAATTTACCTCTGAATATATATTGCTTTTTATTAATTTATTACGTAACCCATCTCTAATATTTTCTGACAACAAAAACAATACTATATTAAAAGGACAATGGTCCTTTGGCCACGAATTAAAAATAAAATTAATAAAAGACGCTCTTTTTTTAAAAATTTCCAAAAAACATCTCACATTTTTTTCTCTTTGAACTCTCCATTCCCTAGGATATCCATCAGCAGTAAGAAACCGACTCCATGGTGACATTGAAACTCCGCGTGAATTCAAATATAATTCCTCACCTTTCTTTTGAAAATCACGATAGGTCTCCTTAATGCTTAGACTAAGTGTTTGCTGCTCCAAAAAATCGCGTTTCAGTATCATAGCCGCTAATTTATAAGCACTGCCACTCCATTCATTTTTTACGGAAGAAACGGGTAATATCTTTTTTTGAGGACTCCATAAAAGAGCACCATCAGGCACGGGGCAAATCTTTCTAATTGAAGCAAACGCATAATCCGCTACTGAATTCATCGCCCATCCGGAAAATGGGTCATGCGTATGATCTTCTACTAAAACAACTTCTTTATTTTTACTTTTCCATTTTTTCCAAAAAATACCATCTCTAACCCCAAAGAAATTTACTGCCAGCACTATGTCCCCTGGTAAGCAATCTATTGAATCCCAATCAGGGTAAGGCATCAAAGGATTATCTACATATGAACGTAGCCGTATGCCACATTTGATCCAACACGACAAAACTTCTGGACAAAAATAATCAGGAACAAAAACAGTTTTTGAATGACACTCCCGGCTATGATCACAAATTGCTAAAAGAATATCCCGTCCAGTTGCATACCAAAGGCAAGGCTCCGGCCAAAGGATATAACTACCTTTTGGGTAGCTCATCCAATGAAATTCACTGCCTATTTCCCAATTTACTATTTTATTTTTTATCAAGATATTGATGTCATTGCTCTATTTAAAAAATAATTTTTTCAGAATCATTAATCCTTACACACTGTTTATTCTTACCTAAAAAAGCAGACGGAATATATTCTTTTGCTTGAGCCCACTTTTCAAAATCCTCTTTTAGTGCTGAAACATATAGCAAATCATGAAATTTCCCTTTCCTGAAGATATGTTTCCGCAATCTCCCTTCAACCTTCCATCCACATTTTCTAACATACGCATTATACGATGCAACATTATATTCAATTATTGTACTCCAAACTCTATTAAGCCCGATATCGTAAAAAGCGTAACTCATCATTGTCATTATGGCATCAAATCCATAACCGCGCCCTCTGTTAGTTTTTTCCCCAATTTTTACAGCCGTGAGTGCATTCCTGTTTTTCCAATCAATCTCCCATAAACCAGTCAACCCAATAATACTCTTATTTTTATTTTCAATAATAAATCGTTTTACAGTTTTGTTTTTTAGACTATTTAAATACCACTCATGCTCTTCTTGCATAGATACAGGAAATGTCCAACCTACTACCAATTCAGACAAGACGGAATCATTATGCCACTTTTGGAGATGTTTCACATCTTTTTCCTCAATTGCTCTAAAAACAACTTTTTTTCCTGTAATCATTTACCTCTCCTTTTTTTATTTAAAGAATTCTCAAATAAATTAATATCATCTATTTCTTTAACATCCTGCCCAACTATTGCTCCTTCATGTTTCAATACTTTAAAAAATGTTGCTAATAATATCCGCATGTCCAATAAAAATGAACGATTGTCCACATACCATACATCCATAGCAAATCGTTTACTAAATAGCGTATTATTCCGTCCATGTATTGATGCCCAGCCAGTAACCCCCGGGTTAACTTCATGTCGCCTTGCTTGCTCCAACGTATAATAATCCAGATACTGCATAAGCATTGGACGCGGGCCAACAAGACTCATTTCACCTTTAATCACATTCCATAATGCAGGTAACTCATCCAAACTCATCATTCGTAAAAAATACCCTACTGATTTAATCCTATCAGCGTCCGAAATCAAATTTCCATCTTTACCTCGCTCATCCGTCATAGTACGAAATTTATAAATAACGAAAGGTTTACCATTTTTTCCAGGACGAAGCTGACAAAAAAATACCGGAGTGCCTAAGCTAATTCTCACCATAAATCCAACCACTGCAAAAACAGGCAAAAGAATTATCAATAAGGAAATAGCAATTGCCAAATCAAAAATACGCTTGGTATAATCATAATTTTGTTTTCGATTTAATATTGTATTCTCGTGACTCAAGCTCACCTTTTTATTCTATTTAGTAACTGACTTAAATATTTTTTCGAATCGCCGAACACCGATAGAGAGTGATAATTCCTTGTTATAAAAACTTTTACCATTCAATCCCATTTGTTCAAGTTTTTCCCAGGGCATATTATAAAATCTTTCAACAGTTTGTGCAATATCTAGCGGATCCTCCGGCATGCACGTCAACCCAGCTCCAGCCCTTTCAACCAATGCCGCTGCATCCCCTCTAACGCCTATCAATATAGGACGGCCGGCTGCCATATAAGCCTGCGTCTTACCGGGTATAGTGATCTGAAAGAGAGGATCATCTTTTAAATGAACAAAAAGCACATCGGCTAAATTTAAAACATCTCCTATTTCACTCATCGGCCGCCAAGGAAGGAAACAAACATTTGTTAAATTTTGTTCACTTTTCTTTTTCTTAAGCATATCAACCTCAATGCCAGAGCCTACAAAGACAAATTGAATTTTAGGCAATTTATTCTGCAATAAACGTGCAGCATCCAAAACCGCGCTAAGAGCCTGTACCTTCCCTATATTACCAGCAAATACGACGTTAAACCGTTCTGTCATCCCAAAAGTTTGTGCTAACTCCTCATTTCGTACAGTAGTTTTTAAATGCTCTTCTTCACACCAGTTATATACCACTTCAATCTTTTGTTCGGGAACACCTCGCTTAATCAATATCTCCCTAAAACCCGGAGATAAAACAACGATCTTAGCCGCTTGTGAATATATAAACTTACACCAATTGTCAATCATGAACAAAACTATTTTGTTAATCTTCAGGCCTGATGCCGCAAGCGTATCCGGCCAGAGATCCTGTATGTCATATACAATAGGAATGCGGTATAGTAAACGGAAAAACAAAGCCGGAAAACCTATAGTTGCCGGAGGATGATACGCGTAAATGATATCCGGACGTTTTATCCCTATAAAGCCTATAAAAGCAGCAGATAACGCAAAACTTGTGTAGTTTGCTATTCTATTTAACACCTTATTATCGTGGCTTGGGTATAGCGGAACCCGAAAAACAGAAATTCCATCTATTACTTCACGCTGGTACAATTTTATTTTGTAACCATCGTAAATCTTGCCACTAGGATAATTAGGAAACCCTGTTAAAACTTGTACTTCATAACCCAATTTAGTTAATTCCTTCGCAAATGGTACCCCTTTAAAGAAAAGTTCAGGATTAAACCATTGAGTTAATAGCAAAATGCGCTTCATACAGAATTTTGGCTCCTTACCGCGCTATTCATTCCGGGAGGAAAATCCGCCATGTTCACAATAGTTTCCCAATTATCGTTAAACCACTCAATATTCTTCATAAAACCATCGCCAAACTTTACCATTGGTTCATATTTAATTAATTTTTGTGCCTTTTCAATGGAGGCTAGTAGCCTTGGTTTGGTATCCCATTTTCTTCTTGGTTTAAATATTAAGCCCTCTTTATTTCCTGTAGTTTTATTTACTAATTCTGCCATACCTTTAATACTTATTTCTTTACCAGCAGCTAAATTAAAATTTTCTCCAACTGCCTCTTTATAAAAGCCCGACTTTATAAGACCCTGTACCAAATCTAATACATATGAAAAGTCTCTCGTTTCTTCCCCTGACCCTGTAATAGGAAGTGGTTGCCCTAGCATTGCCCAATAAATAAAATTAGGAATCACATTACGATACTGCCCCGGAACTTCCCCCGGACCATATGAATTAAAAAAACGACAATTAACTACCTGCATACCATAATGGTGAAAATAAAAGTTACAGTACATTTCACCTGACATTTTATTAATTTGATAAGGAGTCGTTAAATGCATTGAAATAAAATCTTCTTTCAATGGTAATTTAGGATAAGAGCCATAAATCGCGCACCCGCTTGAAGCATACACAACTCTATTCACTTTTGCAATTCTTGAATACTCCAATAACTTAATTAATCCAATTATATCTACTTCAGCAGAAATCTCAGGATAGTCGATAGAATTTTGGTTTGCAAAAAAAGCTGCCAGATGAAATACCATGGAGATATTTTCTTTAAAAACTCTCTTTAAATCAACGTCGCTTCTTACATCTCCGTTAACAAACATTATGTTATCCAAAGGAACAACGTTCCATGAATTTTGTTCCTTAATTGAGGATAAATTATCCAATACAATAATCTTTCCTTTGCTGCCCACCAACTTAGATAAAGCAATAATGAGATTGCTTCCAATGGCGCCTGCCCCACCAGTTACTAATAAATTTTGTCCCTTATAATAATTCCCTATCTCGCCCTCTAAGGCAATTTTTTCTAAATATTCATTCACGTACTGAACTCTTTTTCCATTATTTGTCATAGTTTTTTCTCCTAAAATAATCATCTATTATCTTTATGATTCTCTTACTTGCCTTTCCATCTCCATAAGGATTAGCAACTTTTGACATTTTTTTATACTCAGATCTATTATCTAAAAGATTTTGGGCTTGAGATGTAATATTTTTTACACTTGTTCCAACTAATTTTGCAGACCCAACCTTAACCCCCTCCATCCTTTCGGATGTATCTCTCATCACAAGAACAGGAATGCCAAAAGAAGGACCCTCTTCTTGAACACCCCCTGAATCTGTTAAAATAATCTTTGCCTTATTCATTAAAAAAATAAATGGCTCATAATCTAAAGGCGGTATTAAATGTATACTAGCTGTTTTTCCTAAAATATCATACACTGGCTTTTGCACATTCGGGTTTAAATGTACTGGATAAATAAATTGTATGTGCTTATTTTTTTTCGCTAAATCACCTAAGGCCTTGCAAATATTCATAAATCCTTTTCCGAAGCTCTCTCGTCTATGCCCTGTAACTAAAATAGTTGTATGCTTTTTCGATAAATCAATATCAAAATTCTTAGAAAACCACTTCTCCCATTTACTTTTAATATTTGGTTTTTTATGCTTTATTTGAACGCTCTTAAGGGCATCTATGACTGTGTTCCCCACTACAAAGACTGAAGAATCATCATAATTTTCTATAAGTAAATTCTTCATTGCAGTTTCTGTAGGGGCTAAATGAATTTCAGAAAGAACACTTGTTAGGCAACGATTAACCTCTTCTGGAAAGGGACTATATTTATCATTCGTCCTTAATCCAGCCTCTATGTGCACAACTGGAACTTTTGCATAAAAAGCAGCTTGTGCTGCTGCATACGTCGTAGTCGTATCTCCTTGAACAATCATAATGTCAGGAGAAGCCTTTTCTATTACATCGCTAACACCAACAAGTATTTTTGCATTTAACTTTGGCAATGATTGTCTTTTAGCCATTGCATTAAGATCATAATCAGGTTTAATGCTAAAAAGACGCAACACTTGATCTAACATCTGTCGATGTTGTGCTGTGACACAAACTATTGTAGTAAATTTGCTTTTATTTTTTTGACATTCTTTAATAACCGGAGCCATTTTTATGGCCTCTGGCCTTGTCCCAAAAACAAACAAAACTTTTAATTTATTTTTTTTCACACATATCTCTTTATTTAAAGTTAATTAAATTTACTTGGATAAACGATAAAACCACTTCATCCACTCAACAGTTCGCTTAATCCCCTCTTTAGGGTCAATTTTAGGGTCATGCTTTAAATCTCTTACAGCTTTAGAAAAATCCATTTTTTTCACTTTAGTGGTAAATGGTTCTGATTCTTTATAATTAACAAACGACTTATCCGCACCAACAGCCTCTAAAATTAAATCAGAGTATTCTTTTATATCCATTTCCCATTCTAGTCTACCACCAATATTATAAACTTCTCCAGGTATAAAATTATCCACAATATTTGCAAATGTTACGCATGTATCTTCAACATAATCGCTTATTCTTTTATGTCCTTTAAAAACTGTATAAGGTTTATTGTGTAAAGCAAGATATATAAATTTAGGAATAAACCCTCTATATGGCGTATATTCTTCATGCGGTCCATAACAATTAACGGGTCGGACTCTCACTGTTTCGGTATTAAACATTTTTGCTGAATTTAAACAAATTAATTCGCCAGCCCATTTTGATATAGCATAATCATTCATCTGGTAAGTCTCTTTTATTTTATTCTCTTCCATCACAATTTCACTCATCTGGCCTTCATAATCTCCATAAACTTCTGCAGACGAAAAAAATACCATTCGAAATTTATATTTCTCCTGCAATCTTGTCATATGCTTGGTCCCGACCATATTTGTCTGCCAGAGATTTTCATAATACGCCTCACCATTCCACCTGCCATATTCAGCAGCAAGATGATAAACATAATCAAACGAACCATATTCTTCGAATACTTTTTCTATTTGACGATAGTTTCGAACATCACAACGTACGTAATTATCTCTTTCTGTGTTACGTAAATCACATGCGACAACAAAATACCCCCTACTTCTCAGCTCTTTACATAAATTTGTTCCGATAAAACCACTACCGCCCGTAACTAGTACCTTCATTTAATCCCCCTATCAAATAGATCCACACCATTATATTTTTGAATCTCATCCAGCTCACGCATCAGCTTTTCTTCCTTTTCAGCCGGCGTTTTTTATTTTTTTAATAAACATCATTATCTCCTAATGATAATACTATTTTGCTTTTATCAATTTTGAAAAATTGCTCCGCAGCAAAATTGTCAGTGGAGTATAACATCACCGGGTAATCAAATGCGCTTACCTCTTTGCTGAATCCAGCACTAATAAGTTCTTTAACAAGATAACTATCTTCAAAAACCCAAAGATTCAATAGATTTAAATTCATAGATTTAGACAGTGTTTCGGCTTTTTTTATTAAGATTTTAAAGACTTCGCTGCTATCAAACTGCATATCTATAATGTGCCCCTTTTTCAAATTATGTTGACAATCATCATATACTTTAAATATCATATAACCTAATATTATATTATTCTTTTTATAAATAAAACATTTATAATTTTGATCCATGTTTGTAGTTCGCCAATTTAAAAAATTGTGTTTTTTCCTTACTAAAAATTCAAACCTTTTCATATTTTTTGTTAAAAATTCATTTATGTCTTCTTGAAATTTACCAATTTCAAAAATATTCACAAACTCAATCTCTTTGTAACAATTGCAATTTTTTTTTACATAAAAATTCATCCTGCCAATGTCTATCCATCCTATCCTTTTATGCCCCTTAAATGCTGCCAGATTAGGAAAACCCAAAACAATTTCTTGGCCTCTAACAACCTTGGTTAAAACATGTTCTCCAACATACTGGAACAGACCCTTACCCCAATAATCAGGAATAATTCCCACATTGTGGCATAGATAACCTCTTATTTCTTTACCTTTTAAAATAAACTCTAACGGCAATAACCCATATATTCCTATAAACCTTTTGGTATCTTTCTCTTCAATTATTGCCCATATATTCTTTCCATACAGCCTTTCATACCATTCAATCAAATTACTGGAAACTTTATGTTTAAACATCATTTCAAATAAATCTAAAAATTTATTTTCGTCTGTTTCTTTTAATCTATGAATAATCCGAATATTTATTTTATTCACATCAAAAAGTATAGGGTATGCCATATTTATTCTCCAAAAAAACAATATTCTATTTATAAATTTACCACAGGTAACGCCCCACTATTTTTACAGCATAATGCATAAGACTTATTATAATTTTAAACCTTCCTTACAGGGCTTCTATACTATTATTTTCCTTACAGAAATAAACGCTTCAGCGTATTTTACACATATTTCGCTTCCCCGTTTTTGTGCCAATATTTTTATTCCTTGCGGACTTCTCGGATGCGGATATTTCTTTATTTCTGACCGGTAAATTTGAAATGCTTTTATTTTTTTCTCTACAAACTTATTTATCTCACTCCAAACATTTGGCTGGAATGCTCTACTGCCCCACTCTGTTGCGGATAATGTTTCAAAACAAAGTAATTCTATTCTCTTAGGCGGTCTCGTGGCAACCATGGATGAATTAAAAACAAGCGTGTGGTCATAATTTAAATCATTTTCAAAGTGTGTATAAACTACATCTGGATTTATCTTATTCACAATTTTAGTAATTTTACTATTAAGCTCTCCTGTTGGCACTATATTCAATTTAACAGTTGGTAAATCAAGATTATACCTTTTTTTAATGCCTAAAAATTTGTCCACTTTTTTTTGCGCTAATATCTCAGCCGCCATACATGCTTTTGACCATTGAGGCTCATATCCTTTTGTTACAATGCATACATAAACTTCATCGCCATTTGCAACATGTTTGCATATAGTTCCACCAACACCAAGAATTTCATCATCCGGATGCGCAGCTATGACAAATATCTTTTTATATTTCACCTTACATTTTCTCCTTTACAAGGATACAGTAAAACAAACCTACATCTTCCTGCATCTTAACACCGAATCCTTCTATTTTCTTTTCCTCCCATTACACGCATCACTACAAAAAAATTAAAATAGCCTTAAAATTTTACTAATCCTAATCGCTTGCCCCATCTATAGCATATTGAAAAAGTAAACGATTTCTTTTAACCGCTCCACCATCTTTTACTGCTTGGAATCCATATTCTTGCGCTCTGTTAGATAATTCTTTATACTTTATGCTATCCATGCCAAAACACATCTGAATCACCCCTCTAAACAATTCCGGCCTATCAAGCGGTAAATCCCAGCCAACACCTTTTGCTTCTAAACCACGCCACGGAGTCCGATCACTGATTAAAACGGGGCATCCGGCACAAAGCGCCTCCAAAATTACATGCCCAAAATTTTCTCCCAATGTTGGTAAAAAAAATAAATCGTGTTCTCCCATAACATCAACTACCCACTCATGTGGAATGTTTCCATGATACTGAACTCCAATATTTTCCGGCAAATTACTAATAATTTTTTGACATCTTATCCAATATTCCTTATCTTCCATCGGGCCAAATATATTAAACTGAATTTTTTCCTTTAATCCACTGAGTATTTCTAAAACGCCGTATAGATTCTTCATTAGTGATATACGAGACAAAAATATAATTTTTAGACAGTTTTTAATTTTCTCTCGTTCCAATGTCAAGCTTTTTGACGCGTAAGACAACGGCGGTAAATCCGGAGCAATAACTACTTTTGTGTTGCTTCCAAACCAATGCCTGATATCCGATTCTTCATACTTGCTTGACGCCTGTAGTGTAGCGCCTTGATAGAAACCAAAAACTTTCGATATCATAGTATACACCAATTTTTTCACCCGCCTATAACCAAATGCACTGGGAGAAAACTCGCCCCTGGGAGCAATAAGAAGTGGACAGCTAGGTATCAGTTGTAATCTTCTTAACAACAATGGCTTGATAGTAAAATACGAAAAAAAACTATTCAAATAAAGCACATTATATTCTGTACTCCAAAAAATCTTTCTAATATCCCACAACGAACGTTTATCAGGGGACATATAAAAAACTTTTGCCTTACCAACGTTATTCCACCCATCAATAACAACACCCGGATAATGTTTTGTATCTTGCGAGTCGCGGTCCGCAGTAACAATCTTAAACTCAAATTCATCACCCAGCCTATCCACCATATTGGCTAATGTCCGTATCGGTCCACCGCCTCTATAGCCAGGAAGATACCAACCAGAAAATATAAGAATTTTTAGTTTGGCCATTTTAGCATCATCAGTCTCTACTATTTTGATCGAAGGCGATTTTATCTTCGGCTCTTTGCCGTGCTTGTAACATCAAAAAAAGAAACGTAGCCAATACCCAGAAAATAGTTGAAAACCGATTTATTGTAAGAACTGACGCACCCAAGCTGCATATTAGAATCAAAATAAAAAATACTAACAAAAGGCGACCTTCTTCATATCCTTTTAGAAATCCACGTAAACTATACCATAAATAAATAACAAGTAATGCAAGATAACCAAGCAAAGCAATTAAACCCCCTTGATGAAAAAATTCTAAAAACGCATTATCAAAACACGAAACAGTACCAAAGCCAAAACCACACCAAGGAGATTTTTGCCATACATTTACAAACTTAGACGTTATCATGCTATACGCTTTAAGGGTAGGTGTTGTGCCTTTGGATGTTACAAAATAATTTTTTGTACCAAAACGACCCCCGGTATACAATTCAACTAAATTGGTACCTTTCCCAATTTTAAATAACCTCAAAAAATAATCTTGTCCTTCCCAAAATGAAAAAATTAGTAACATAAAACAGAGACCTGTTATTGTACCTAAAAAAAAACGCCGATTTAGATACTTTTTAAAACTAACAATGGGATTCCAATAAAAAAGTCCTAAAGGCAAACCACAAAATATAAAAACTTTAGAAACCGACAGAATTCCTCCAATCGTCAGAATTCCTAAAACAAGTCCGGATATAAAGCTAACCTTTAATGAAGAACGATTCAAGTAACCCCAACAAAACAACCCCAAAGAATAGGTCAATCCACTCTCAAACGGTTGGTTAAAAATTCCTGAATGTCTCCTCATACTTTCAGCAAGCTGCCAAACTGACGTATCTCCGAAACAACTTTTTACAAAAGGTTGCATCAAATTAGTCATATCAAAAAAAATGGAACAACTTGCTAAAATCGAATTTAAACAAAGTAACCAAATCAAACACCAACACAAATATTTAAGGTAATTTAGGAAGTCTTCATATAAGGTATATTTTATAAAAACCGTAACCAATATAATAATAGCCATAGGTTGAACATAATTTTCTATTGAAGATAAATACTTTTGGAATGATACAGTAGGATAGTTTACGAAATTTGGAACAACCAATGTCCACAAAGTAATTCCTAAAAATATACCAAGCATTCCCAGCAATGGTTTAGGCCAATGGACAAAACGTCGTTGCGAGATGAAAACCGGAATTGCAAATAACAACAATGAATAAATTACTAAGTGTTCTATTCTTAAACCATATGATGGAAATATATACGGCCCAAAAGCTGTGACCACAATAAAAATCGGAATTAAATCCGTCCACGACTTTTTTACAGTACCACTATTTTTCATACCTAAATAGATTAAAATCTTTTCTTTAATCCAACTAGCCTTTAAAACGTAATTTCGTAACAACCTTTTTTACAATACTATTGAATAACCAGAAAAAATCGCCTTGCTTAATAAATAAATAAGCTTTAAGCAAGTATGTTAAAACCCGAGTGCAAAAATTCATTTTATTCATTCCGGGATAAAGTTTTCTTACATCGCCAATTTCCCGTTGGGCAATATGTTTTAGCTTCTCAGTTTTCCGAGCAGGATGTAGCCTCTCACAAGAAATAAAGTCTCTACTATATTCTGTTCTGGGATTAGACAGCAAAAATTTTATTATTAAATCATTATCAAGAACATTACATAATTTATCATTAATTCCTCCAACTTTCATAAAAAGGTCTCTCCTCCAAAACATAGACGGCTGAGAAATGCTAAACATTCCATTTATTATAGCGGCTTTAGAAAAAAACTTAGAATATCTAACATTCCGATGCTCTCCGATAATGTTATCCTTTTCATTGACCAAATAAGTGTTTCCATAAACTAAATCAGCACTATCTTTTGCACAAATAGAGCTAATTTTCATTAAAGATTCCGGCAAATACACATCATCTGAACAAAGCCAAGCAAATATTTCTCCTGTACTTTTCTGAAATCCTTTATTTATTGCACTACCCTGACCCTTATCTGGTTCGCTTATCCAATACGCCAAATACTTCTCATATTTCTTTATTATTTTCTCACTTCCATCAGTAGACCCCCCATCCATAATAATATATTCAAGATTTGGATAATTCTGATTTAAAATACTTAATATTGTTCTTTCCAAAAATTCAGATTGATTAAACGACGGCGTAACAATAGAAACCTTAGGCCAAGATAAATCCTTATCCAGTATGACTTTCTCATCAAATAACGGCCTCGACACAAATTCTTTTATTTCTTCTGAAGTATATTTTTTCATGCTATGCTTTTTCCATTTTATTAGTACTTAATAACTTCATTTTTAGGAAACGATATGACCAATCCCTAAAGGAAAATACTCTCTCCTTTTATAACAGTATTCGCATAAGAAAAACATGCCTCTGCCAGTAGGATCTTCATCCTATCGATTACCCTTAAAATAGTCTAGCAAAACCATAAAGCCAAAAAAAGCACTTTTAAATTGGGCGTAAGTTCTAAATTTCAGTAAAAACTTTATCAAATTTATCGGATTTGCATAAACTTCACCAGAGCATCCTCTCTTTCTTCCAATATATCTTCGGGAACAATATTTAATCCACCCTATTCTAATTTACTTTTAATTATTAATGATACCTGTTCGGCTATCAAAGCAAGAAATAAGAATATAATCCCTATTAAAATTAGAAAACTAGCTCCCACACTTAGCCCCCTACCAGAAAACATAATGGGTATTCCCCACAAAAGGCCAACCGATATAAATATAATAATCGATGGCATAAAAACCTTCAAAGGATTGAAAAACATAGCTATATTCAATATTTCCCAAACCGTATCAAAAGCAGTTCGAGTAGAAATTGTCGACCGCCCACTTAATCGATCATAAACTGTAATAGGACTCTCCAACACTAAATTCCCTTGATTTATAAATGTTAAAACAAATATATCACTAAAAGCCATAGAATTTGGGCAAATATGCACGTATTTTTTTCCTAATTCTCCTTTAAATATTTTTAATCCTGAGTTTATGTCAGCTATAGTTGTCACAAAAAGGATCTTAATGAGCCTGTGTATAATGAATTTGCCAATGGACCTGTATAAATTTTCCCGTTTTAAGTATTTTCGAGAACCAATCACCATGTCAGCATCATTTTCTATAAATTCTTTTAATAACTTTTTAACTTCAGTAATATCATGCTGCCCATCGGCATCAATCGTAATTATGATCTCGGTCTCCGCTGCTTTTACACCTGTTTTTAATGCGGCACCATACCCGCGGTTGACCTTGTGATGGATTACTTTTAACATACTGGAAGGTAATAAAGCCTCTAATAATTCTTTTGTCTCGTCTTTTGACCCATCATTAATAACAACTAGAGAAGAATCATTCTCTTTGCAATACTTTATCCATTCCGGGAGCAAAACTCGCAAATTATCCGCTTCATTATATGCGGGAATAATAAAAGTAGCTTTTTTTTCCATTCGTTACCTCCATCAGTAAAGTTTCTAAGCTATTTCTTTTACCTTTCGTTCTCTATATTTTATAAAATACGCAATTATTAATACTCCTACTAATAAATGACGGGATGCAGACGGAAATACAAAAAGAGGCTTAAAACTAATAGTAAAAAAATATAGATGAGTAAACCCGAACAATAATGGAGCTATGTACAACATCCATATAAATAATCTATTTTTTAGTCTGTCAAGATCGTTTACTATCAGCACAATAACATATGCGCAAATTGGCCATGTTGCCTGCTGCATGATTCTTGTATAAAAATCCATTGTCGGCTCAATCAAAGCTAACGGCAAAGCCACAATAAGATTAAAGGCAAAAAAGAATACTAAGGGAAAATATTCCAAGCATTTTTTATATACCTTTCTATATTTTATAAATATAATCGGCAAGATCGGCAAATATATCCATAATAATTCTTTAAGGACATGTAACTCTCGACCCTTATAAGTACTGAGTTTGAATATTTTACCAAGGCTATACGTCATACTCCTTTTAATACTTCCTGCTTCGGTAAAATACATTAAAAGGATAGCGCCTAATACTATTAACCCAAAAACTAAAGTTAAACTTAATTTTTTAGTATCTCTTACCTTAAAATAATGTAATAGAAAAAATAAGTACCCGGGTAAAACCAAAAACCACAAATTCTGCTTCGTTATTATTGCTAATAAGCTTATGGGTATAAATAGGAATAATTTTTTATAGACAAAGGAAATAGCGATTAAAATAGTCCACAAATATGTCATGCTGTCAGTCAGTTGATACACATTAAACAAATTAGATGTAAGGGAATAACTATTGATTGTGTAACAAAGCCAAAGACCAGTTAAGGCCACAACATTTGTTACTTTACACGACAACAATAACCAACTGAAATAGTAAAATAGGGCCACCACCAGTAAAGCAACAATACGAAAGGCAACAGAAACTGGGATATTAAAAATTTCTGCTACCACCCCAGCTAGCGGGGCAGGCAATATTCGATCTCTATGCAAATAACTAGGTAAACCACTCATCTCACCTTTTAGAAATAATTTATAGTTTGCGGCAATCTCATGATAACATTTCCCATCAGCAATTGGTGTTTGCATCGGCTTTATAGAAATTGCGATAAACATTAAAAACAGAAAAAGATAAATAATACTT
>Ga0222627_1000576_pt1 | contig 14970 bp, 10 predicted proteins | sample AntAcemetageno93_FD_179859 | JGI IMG/M metagenome (GOLD analysis project Ga0222627, IMG submission 179859) | Saline water microbial communities from Ace Lake, Antarctica - #93 | ecosystem: Environmental > Aquatic > Non-marine Saline and Alkaline > Saline | place: Antarctica: Ace Lake | collected... | reverse complement strand
GGCGAAGTCCCCCTGGAATCTATCTTCAAAGGGATATTCCCCTTTTTGTTAGCTGTAATCGTTGGAATTATCATCTTGATGATCTTTCCTCAGATCATCCTGTTTCTTCCCCACCTCATGTATTGATACACCCGGAAAAGAGCTTTTTGCGGGGAATTCTGCTTCACTTGGCAGCTATCTTAGCATTAGCCGCGTCAAACTTTTTGGCAATGAGATTTTCAAATTCCTTTCCGAGAAATCGACGGTTTCCCTGCAAATACCATTTGATGCTCTGCCAGTAGTCCTTCAACTCCTGCGGATCATGGATGCTATCAAGTATCCCTTCAATTTCTGAGAGCCTTTCCCTCTTCAAGGTATCCTTTTTCACCTCGTAAAAATCGTTCAGCCTGTGTTTCTGCTCTCGGGAAAAGCCGATATCCCAGGATCGATCAAGAAGGTCATTCACCAGATTATGGAGATCTTCAAAATCCTTGACCAGGCCCATCTGTCTTTCCGCACGTTCCAATATCATATCCGTGATTTCAGTCATCCTCTTTTCAAAGGCCTTTTCAAGGAGAAGCTCGTAATCATCTGTATAAAAAAGATGTTTTCGCAGAGAACTTAAGCTGTAATGAAAATAGTTCTTCAGTTGTTCCAGATCATTAATAGACGACAGGTAAGATATCTTACGGGAGATAGAAATGCGGTCCTGAAAATCCACGGAAAGAAGATTGGGAAAACTTCCCTTCCTCAGTAAGATCCCGGTTTTGGCGCTAAATAGATGGGTCAACTGGTAGCTCTCTTCCCAGAGTTTCTGTATGGAAAGCTCGTTCAGACAGGCGTTGACCGCCTCATAACGTTTTTCAATTTCTTCGCTCATGCCCAAAAAACTAAGAGAGACCGGCTCATCATTTGATCTGATCTTCTTTGTTCCCAATAGTCCCACTAAGAGGAGTTTAACCTGGCTCTCGTAGCTTAAATAACCGCCTACCTTCTCATATCCAAAGATACGCACCCTATCCCCGATGAGCTGTTCTAACATGAAATGCCTCACCGGTTCTGTTAGGCTCTGAAGGGTTCTATATATACGAAAGGCTTCGTAAACCTCTCTTTCAAAAGTTGCGTATCCAACATTGTGGAATTCTCTTTTCTTGTGAATGTATTTGAGAGGGACCTCTAACATAAGATTCACGAGATCCTGAAATTCAGCATACCTAATACCGCGCAATCTGAACAACCTTTCTGTAGCAAAAATCATCCTCCCAGCCTTGATAATTCTTGGTCTATCTATTTCCTCCCATTCCTTTGATTCCAAGTAATCAGCTAATGAAACGCCCTCAGGAAGTCCTTCGGTTTGGTGCTTTTCAAGGGCGCAAAAAAGGGAGCCCCTCTCTTCAAAAGCCTTGTTTAACTCACCTTCAAGGGTCATCTCACCATCAATTACCTTATGACACATGGCCCTTATCTGGAAAAATCGAATCGCCAGATCCTCAAGGATCAGATCTTCTCTGATTGCAGAAAGCATTATAAATGAAAATACAAGAAATGCGTCAAAGAGTTCCTTGTCGCGGGGGGAGAGGACCGATTGTATGGCAGAAAACGATATCTCTCCCCGTACGGTATGATGGAGCAAGGCGTGATGCCTGACCAGGAAAATAAGATACGACTTTTCATCTTCGTTAAGACCATATCTTTCAGCGATTTCTTCCCTTTCCACAAAAAGTGCGCCGGCCCCGGCGAGGTCTGCCGGGTTGATCTCTTCGCTGTACTTTTTTCTAAGGGCGGGTACTCTTCCGAGATCCTGAAATATGAATGATTTGGCCAATGCGTCAAAGAGGGCATGGTTGCCTTTAAAGCCCTCAATAATTTCCCCAAGGTTTTCCAACTGTAGTTCACTGAGTCCCACGATGCCAGTGGCCATGGGTCCAAATTCCTTCTGAGCTAACCTGTGCAGGAAGTCTATGTCCTGGAAATCCTGCTTGTCATGCGTAATCAAGGCCTGGAATTTTCTTGTTGCAGCAAGAATGTAATTAGTGACAGGAGAAGTTAAGTAAATATGTCCGGAGATGTCGAGGTCCTGAAGGGACATAAATTCGGGGAGCAGAAAATTCAAGAGAGAGGGTGCGTTATAAAAAAGGAGGGCAAGATCAGTATATAGATGTTCAGGACGAAACATGACGCTCGGGAAATTTGATCTCAGGGTTTCTCTAAGTTCCTTGGTTTCCTGAAACCATCTCTTCTGCTTTGCAGGCAATTTCAAGGTAGAATCGATTTCTTTCACGACCCTGAGATGGCTTTGGAAAAAAGTCTCAAGATCAGAAAACAATTTCTCTAAGCTCTTCAGCTCTTCCTGTGGCATTTCGGAAATTGGCCGGGTAAGTATTTTCTTTGACAGAGAGGCCACCTTTTCAATATCCCTGGATATGTCTTTATAGGCAATTTCCAATACTTGTGTCTTTGATGAGATGCTTAGCTGAAAACCAGTCCCTAATATGAATGAGGATTTCTCTTGGCTCAACTGATCTCTAAACTGTCTGAGGATGGTCAGATCGAGGCGCTCAATATTTATGGACGACGCCTCCTGCTCCACTTTTCTCACCTGATCTTCAATTTTCTTCGTGCTTACATCAGCCAAGATTGGGTTGAAATTGATGATTTCGCCCTGTGACAGAATCACTGCAATCCAGAGAAGCACAAACACGTTTCGACTATCCATTCTTTCAAAGAGATGTCCTGTCCCATGGAACTCCACTTCGAGAAATCTTCTATAGAACAGAGGCAGTTGCAAGGGATCGAGCCTAAGATACATCTCCTCGAATTCTTCTATTGTATTGACAAGCCTTATGACATTTTCTATCCGATCTAATTTCCGTTCATCATAGTCAGCTAAGGCCTCTTTTTCCATCTGGCCCTTTTGTCTGAGTTCACCCCAATTATCGAGGAATTCGAAATAATTCATCATCATGAGAATCTTTTGAACAATTTTGTAGTGTATCCCCCCCATGGAGGCTATTTTCTCATCCAAAAGCTGATCCCAATCCAATTCCTGATTGACCACAACTCTTACTGTCGATTCATAAAGGTCAAAGAGTTGTGAGAGCTGTTCATGAGTGAATTCAGAGCCACGGGCCGCCTCTGTTTCGGCTAAGGTCATCAACCGGCAATAACGGAGCAGGTTAAACGCCTGGTGGACGTCATATGTCCGGGCCAGGTCAGAAACAGGCTTCAAAGCCTTCTCGCTTACCTTACCGGAGATGATTCGACCAAAAGCAGTATGTCCCAGGACGATAAGAATGATTTCCTTCAGCTCATTGTAGTTAAATCCAAAAAGGGTCAGGGCCTCTATATTTTCAAGCAGTCTGGTCCTTGGGCCTTCTATCCTGTCGGGGTTCAGATAACCCTTTATTTTCTCAAGGCGATTGATTTTTGTTGTCAGCCTGATTACATGGTTAAGGGCCTTGAATCTCCTGTTTTTGTTTTCCAAAGGCTGCTTCAAGCGATCAATAAAGACCTGCGGCAGGATTTGATAGCTGCCTCTCTTAAGCCTTCCTAAAATAACTTTAAGGGTTTGAATCAGATACTCAAATGAGTCTTTGTAATCGGCTACAAGTTCTACGGGACAACCTATAAGGTTTGACTCCATCACATCCCGTTTGACATCCGCTACGTTGGTTTTAAGGGCCTTTTTCTGTCCCAAATAGATCATGATGTATTTAGGAGAATAGTCTTTACATGAAAATCTCTTTTTCCACTCCCTTTTGACTGGATCGGGCACCACAGGCTTGAGAAATACCTTGTCAAAAAAAATTTCAAAGAGTTTGGCCCAAATCTTTTCCTGGTCAATTGGAAAAGACCAACCTGCAAAGTGAGAATTGATATATGGCAGGTCATTTATCTCCTCAAGGGGCATTCTTTCAAAAGATTTCCCCCCGAGTAAAGTGTCTACAATTTCTTGCTCAACATAAGAGCCACTCAAATATTTTTGTAAATCAAAGATGCTTGCTGTGACGGTGTGATCTTTGATCTTGTATCTCTTCTTTGTACCAAAGGTATGACTGAACAACGCGAAGTTTTTTTCTTCCTGCTCGGTCTTGAAAACGAGTTCCGCGGTTCGATTGGTCTTGGCCGTTAAATGGTCTGCGATCAAAAAGACTTCACCGTCTGTTTTTAGCAAATTGCGGACCTTCCAGAGGAGATGGGTGCAATATTGGTCGAGCCGTCTTTTTGAAAGCGTTTCTTTAGCAAGAGGGCTGAATTCCTCCATTAGGACAATTTCATATAGATCACTCGTCAGTATGACAAGATCCAGGCTCTGGTTCAGTTCAGACAATTTCTCGAGAGAGTCCAAGGCGATAACATTGTGCTCTTTAAATCGAAAAGAAAGCTCATTCAGGATTAAGTCGTCATGATGCGACAGTACACCTATGCTGTAAGACTCTTTCAGATATTTTTTTCTGTGGAAACCAACGATCTTGCTAATTTCTTCTACTCTGGCTTTGATGTGGGTAAGGGAGTTGGATATGAGATGGACAGGGATCAGGTAGTACCGTTTTCCGAGGCTGGAAAACCTGATCAAAAGTCCCATCTTGCGGTATATCTCATTGAGTTCCTTGTAATATACCCTTATATCTTCGGGGTTTTCGAGGCTTATGGCATGGAGTTGTCTTATCTCTTTCGGTTTGAGTCGGTCATAGTCCTCAAAAAGGCCTACCCCATAGGCATTGCCACCAAATCTGCTCCGTAGTTGGGATGGGTGTTTGAAAGAGACATAGGTCCCTATAGGGACATATGCCGGATCGATCCCTAATGCATCAAAATCATCAGGGTTTATAAATTTGAAGGGACCTTCTTGCCAGAGGGTCTCTTTTGGAAGGGGATTGGTGGAACCCATGAAGCTCAGCTCTCCAATGGTGGATGGATTGATGCAGGGGACCGGATGAAGGCCGTTTGAAGTTTAGGTAAGGGTAGATGGCTTATTTTGTGCCCAATCTTAGAGCCAACGTTTACGACGTTTATAAGCTTTCACGTTTTTGTATGATTTGAGGCCTCCTGAAGCAGCGGTGCCTAAATAAAATTCTTTCACATCCGGGTTTTCACGCAGATCCTCCGCGCTGCTTTCCATAACGATCTTCCCATTTTCCATCACATAGCCATAGTGGGCAATCTGGAGGGCCATATTTGCGTTTTGCTCCACGAGCATTAATGTTGCGGCTTGCTCCTCATTTATCCTTCTGATAATCTGAAATATCTCTTTGACAAGAATCGGGGCAAGACCTAAGGATGGCTCATCTAAGAGCAAAAGCCTTGGGTGGGCCATCAGCGCTCTCCCTATTACAAGCATCTGGAGCTCACCGCCGCTGCAATACCCTGCCAGGGCCCTTTTCCTTGCAAGGAGGGCGGGAAAATAGCCATATACCATTTCCAGGTCTTTCTGGTATGGTTTGGTCCAACGGGTGGCAGTGCCGACCCTAAGATTTTCTTCGACGGTCAGGTATTTGAATTCCTGTCTTCCTTCCAGGACTTGAATGATCCCTTTTCGGGTAATCTCTTCGGGAGAAGAATTCTGGACAGGTTTCCCGTCATACTCGATTGAGCCCTCGGTGACCTTGCCGTTTTCAGGCTTGAGCAGGCCGGAAATTGCCTTGAGGGTGGTAGTCTTGCCGGCCCCGTTGCTTCCTAAGAGAGAAACCACCTGCCCCTCCCTTACGGTAAGGGACACGCCCTTCAGGACCTGTATCACATCAGAGTAAACAACGCTGATATTATTTATAAGCAACCTGACATTATCTTGCATAGTTTAAAACCTTAGTAAGAAAATGGCCACAGCCTGAAATTAGACCGCACAATGCGCCACACCTCTGCAAGGCCCTTTGGTTCAAAGATGATAAACAGGACTATGGCCAGGCCATATACGAATTCACGGAGAGGGGCAATAGTCAACGCTACCCCGGTGGAGGAGCCTACATTCATCAGGTATTCTGTAATATGACTCAACAGTTCATTTAGGCCAACAATAAATACTGTGCCGAAGATAGAGCCGGGGATGCTCCCGAGACCCCCGATTATGATCATGGCAATATATTCAATGGATAGGCCCAGATTAAAGGGTTCAGGGGTGATAGCCATCGTGTAGTAGGCAAAAAGGGCCCCTGCAAAACCGGCGTAAAAGGAGCTTATAGCGAAGGATAGGAGTTTGTATGGGAAGATCGGAATCCCCATCCCCTCAGCGGCCCGGTCATTATCCCGGATAGCAATAAAAGCCCGGCCGATCTTTGTGCGAATCAGATTAACGGCTATTAATGCCATCAAAACAAAGCAGATAAATATCACATAAAAAAAGGCTCGGTCATCACCGAGATCCAGGCCAAAGAGATTAGCGCTTGGAACTACGAGCCCTTCGGCGCCCCCTGTGAGGCCCTCCCACTGCACCAGGACATATTCAATGATGAACTGCCCTGCCAATGTGGCGATACAGAGGTATAGGTGTTTAAGACGGGCTGAAGGGAGACCGAAGACCATCCCCACGGCGGCAGATACTATCCCCGCAATCGGCACCGTTAACAAAAAAGGGACTCCCCCCCTCGTGGCTAAGATGGCGGCGGTATAGGCTCCAACGCCAAAGAAGGCCCCGTGACCGAGTGAAATCTGACCCGTATATCCTATGAGAAGGTTAAGCCCTATAGCCGCGATGGCATAAATCCCTATAGAGTTGAGGATATAAAGGGTATAGGGGCTGCTTATAAAAGGTATTACCCCGAAAAGGAACAGAAGCCCTATGCCCAACCAGAGCCGGCCGAAGTCTGTGCCGAAGATCGTCAACTCTTGCTGGTAACTTGTTTGGAAGCTACCGCAGGGGTGAAACTGAAGTTTACGCATTTTCATAATTCTTCACAATTCCTCAGTCTGCAATCTACAATCTACAATCAATTACACCCTTTCTATTTCCACCAAACCAAAGAGGCCGTAGGGTTTTACCATGAGGATGAATATCAGTACAATATAGGGTATGATTTCCCGTAAAGATGAGGAGACGTATCCCCCGGTAAAAGTCTCTAACAGACCGATAATAATACCACCCAGAATAGCTCCACCGATACTGTCCAGCCCGCCTAAAATCACAACAGGGAACACCTTGAGGCCTATGGCGCTCAGTTCGTGGACATTGATTCCATTGATGATCCCTAAGACAATGCCGCTCATGGCGCAAACTAAGGCTGCGATAGCCCATGAGAGGGCAAAGACCCTTCTCACGTGAACTCCAAGAGAGAGAGCGGCGGGCTGGTTGTCAGCCACGGATCTCATGTAAATTCCCTGTGATGAATATTTGAAGAAGAGCCCGAACAGGATAAGGAACAGTATCCCGATTATGAATGCTGCCACGTACACAGATGGAATCTGAATAGCTCCCCACTTTAAAGAAAGAGCTTCGGGCAAAAATTTGGGGTAATCGTGGATATCCCCTCCGAAGATGAAGAGCAACAGCCCCCGGAACATAAGCGCCAACCCCAGGGTCAACATAATTACCTGGATAAGGGCCTCTCCGATCAGGGGACGGAGGAAAAATTTCTCTAAAATAAAACCGAGGGTAAAGCTCCCGGCCAAAGTCAAGACAAATGCCAAAATAATAGGCAAATCAGCCCATGCAGAGAGGGCAAGAAAGAGAAAGGCTCCTATTGCCATAAGTTCCCCGTGGGCAAAATTGAGCACGCTGCTCGATTTGAAAATCATGACAAATCCGAGCGCGGAAAGGGCATAAAGAAAACCTAAAGAAATGCCATTTACCAGAAGCTGAAGAAAAAATTCCATATCAGGAGACGCCCCCTTATACTGTCAATATCCTTACCGTTGTCTCTATGGTCCCTACTGTCCCGTCTCTGTACCGCACCTCACCCTTTATAGGCAATTCAGTTTTATCGGAATACATGGCATCAATGAGGTTCTTGTATTGCTCAAAGACGAACATCCGTCTGACCTTGCCCGTTCTCGTCAACTCTTCGTCATCTGCATCTAAGAGTTTATAGAGTAGAATGATTTTTTTTAATTTCATCGGATCGGGCAACTGATTGTTTACTTCGGCTACTTCTCCCCGGATCAACCCCTCAACGGCCTGCTGCTGGGACAGATCTGTGTATGTGGTATAGGGGATTTTTCTGTCTTCCGCCCAGTTACCAACATTACCGAAATCGATATTGACGAAGGCCGTGAGATAATTCTTTCCTTCTCCCCAGATAACAGCCTCTTTAATATACGGGCTGAATTTCAGTCTTGTTTCAATAAAATCTGGCGAAAATGCCTCATCCTCGTGGGTCCTCATAATGTCCTGTTTTCGACCGATGATTAAGAGGTGCCCGTCATCATCATAATAAGCAGCATCACCGGTATAGAACCAGCCATCTTTCAATGCTTCGGCAGTCGCTTCAGGGTCCTGATAGTATCCTACAAAATTCGATTTACTGCGGACTAAGACTTCCTGGTCTTCAGTGATCTTGACTTCAGTCCCGGGAAGTGGCTTGCCCACTGTTTCCGGTTTGACTTCCTCATCTGGCTGCACCTGAAAAATCCCGCATGTCTCTGTGAGGCCGTAACACTGTTTCAAGTTCAGGCCGTTGGCCCTGAAAAATCGGATCACATCCGGGCTGATCGGATGTCCTCCTGTGTAGGCTGCGCGAAAGTTGAGGCAGCCTACCCGGTCTAAGAGAGGTTGCGATACGAGCCGCATACCCGCCCACCGGAGGGCTTTCAGCCGTGCAGGGATTTGTTTTTTCTCTGATTCCAGATCAACTATCTCTTTCCCGATATTCTGAAACAGATTATAAAGACGACGTTTAATAAATCCTGAATCGTTTATTTTGACCCTGATCTTGGATGCAAGATCCTCCCAGAACCTTGAAGAAGAAATAATAACGGTAGGCCCGATGTCTCTAAAGTCGTCTACGGCGGTTTCAAAGGTCTCTGGAAAGTTCATGACCAAACCACCACAGAGGGTGATGCCCGCGCCCCACATCTGATCTACGATCCAGGCGGTTGGTGTAATGGAGACCCAGTTGTCCCCTATGCCTATGGGCGCGGTTTCAATCCATTTGGAGGCCATGTCGATAAAATTGATGTGGCTCAACATAACCAGCTTAGGCACCCCGGTTGTACCTGAGGTCATAAGCATCAAGGCAACTTCATCCGGCTTCCCTTCCCATAATCTCTCATTATAAAGTTCAGGCTGTTCCTTGTTTAATTCTTCACCCAGATCAAGGAGCTGTCTGAAACTGATCAGCCAGGGATTATCCCCATAGGTCCTCATGCCGGTCGGATCGGTATAGATAACGCGCCTTGTATGTGGGAGATCTTCCCTGCATGCAAGAAGCTTGTCTACCTGCTCTTGGTCCTGGGCAAAGACGTATGCAGCTTCAATGCGGTTTAGCCCCTGAGCTAACTCTTTGGCTACGGCTGAGGTAAAGAGAGGAAGTGCAACACCCCCCACGGACTGGACCCCTAACTCTGCAAAAAGCCATTCCGGGTCATTTTCGAGGATTAGCCCTACATTCTCCCCTTTCTTGAGCCCAAGCGAAATCAGACCCAATCCAACAAGCTTAACATAGCGAAAATAATCTTTCCAGTTATAGGTCTGCCATATGCCGTAGGCCTTTTCCCTTAGTGCAATCCTCTCATCCCCCAACCTTTCCGACTGTCTCAACAAGATTTGGGGTAAGGTAAATTGCCCTAAGGAGGATAAGGTCTCCTGGTCAATACGTTCAATATTGTTGTTAATGGCATTCATCTTTTTATCGACTACTCACATGCGTTGGAGGCTGTCTATTCAATTTTGGAGGTGTCTCCGAGATATGCCTTTATGACCTGGGGGTGGTCTTGAACAAAATCCGGAGATCCTTCCGCAATTTTGACCCCGAAATCGAAAACCGCCACTCTTTTCGAGATGCTCATCACGATGGACATATCATGTTCCACCAATATCATAGTCTGGTTCCACGCCTCATTTAATTCAACCAAAAACCGTACCATGTCCTCTTTTTCTTCTAATGTCATACCTGCAAAGGGCTCGTCAAGCACAAGAAGCTTTGGTCGCAGTGCCAATGCGCGGCCTAATTCAACGCGCTTTCTCATCCCGTAAGGGAGGGAGCCGACGAGCTGCTTACGGATCGATTGCATCTCCAAAAAATCGATCAATTCTTCCAAAATTTCCCGCTGATGGACCTCTTCCTTTCGTACGCTCTTTAAAAAGAGGGCGGCCTTTCCCACACCATATTCACAATGCACATGTCGGGCCAACAGCATATTGGATAGCACCGTCATGCCGGGAAAAAGTTCAATATTCTGATAGGTTCTGCCGATTCCAATTTTAGTAAGATGATGGGTTGAGAGGTGGTTGACATTTTTTCCGTTAAAAAATATCTGGCCCTCTTGGGGTTTATAATAACCGGTAACGCAGTTCAACAGGCTTGTCTTGCCTGCGCCATTTGGACCGATTATTGAAAGCAGCTCTCCGTTGTGGACAGAGAGATCGATCTTGCTGAGGGCAGTAATGCCGCCAAACTTTAGAGTGAGGTCCGTCACCTCAAGCTCGGCCCGTCTTTCTTCGGGCCGGGCTGAGATGAAGATACTCGGTTCACCTCGAAAGGCTTTCATTTTATGATGGTCACCTTTTCTTTTCCTGGGATCCAGAATTTTGTGAGTGGTGTATATGTCTGATCTTCATTGATCTTTACGATTCTCGCAGTGAAAGAGCCTCCATGGTCGGTGTCTGTGTAAGTGATGTTGGGAACAAGCCCCCCGAAGTCCTCATTCTGGAAAGTCTCGAGGGCCAGATTTACAGACTGGCTGTTTATCTTACCGAATTTGTCGTTTGCTCTCTGGAAGGCCCTTGCCATGATGGAACCGATAACAACCCCTTCCCAATAGGAGCAATCAAATTTTTCCACGGTCTTATACCGCTTCATTAGGTCTTCCATTAATTTAATTCCTGGTGTTCCGTCGCCCGGCAGACATCCTGGAAACTGCATATGCATACGGTTACGAATAATCCCCTTGCCACGCTTAAAGAAATCGGGATCCGTGGATGTCCAGGTCCCGAAAAAGGGCACATCGTAACTCACTCGGTCTGCGGATTTAAGGGCCATAATGATTGCAGAGGGAAGACACTGCATGAAGATATATTCGGCCCCCTCTTTCTTCAGCCTCAAAAGTTCGGTCTTGAGGTCCAAGGTCTTGGGGGGGAATTGTTCGATATCGACGATATTTATGTTGTTTTTCGCGGCATATTCCTTGCTTGCCTTGTGAATCGATTTTCCATAGGCGTTATTATAGGTCAAGAGGCCCACTTTGGGAGGAGCGCTTCCTTTATGAATTGCATTGATGTATTCAAGAACTGCGTAGCAGTCCATAATATAACTTCCATAGGGAAGATACGCATAGGCTACCGGTGGCTTGAGGATGCCCTGATAGGTGGAGTAGTTGATGTTGGGGACTTTATACTTCTGAATGATCGGCTTCGCCATAATCCCGGATCCGGCATCCCAGGTAGCAATCATGTCCATCTTATCAGAGGTGCAAAATTTCTTGACGTATTTAAGGGCTTCAGGGACCTTATAAGCATGGTCAACGACAGTCAAGTCGATCTTGTTACCGCCGATACCCCCCTTTACCTCATTAATATACCGGAAATAGTCCTGTTGTCCCTTGGCGTGGAATTGTCCCCACGTGGAAGCCGGACCTGTCAGGTTAATAACTGCCCCGACCTTTATGTCTTTGGCGAAAGCGCCCGTTGGAATACCGATGGCGATCATTCCCACTACAATCAAACAGATAGTTGCCAAACCCAGTAATTTGCGCATAGTTCCCCTCCTTAAATTAAACAAAATAGATTTAAATCATTACCTCTTTATACCACGGTCCTTTCTTGCAATCTATCACCCACCTTTCTTTTTTGAAATACTTTTATAGAATTTAATTCAAGTCCTTATTTCTTGTCAAGAAGTTATTCCAAATAAATGTTGACGTCCATGTAAAAAGTCCTTTTTACATGGACGTCAGGAATTCAGGAATTGCACCAAACCCCTAACTTTTTGACTTTTTACGAGTTCATCAATGTTATGCGGATCTGGAAAGTCCCCTTACGTCGGTTCTGGGAGAGCGAATTGCGAAAAAAGCATAGGAAAGGTCTTGACACTGTTTGCAGGCAATGGTATTCGCTTCATGAATGAATAATCATTCATTGGCGGTGAAAACTATGAGCAAAAGAAAAAATAACGAAAAATATTATCGAATTATAGTGGCGGCCACCAAGGTTTTTGCGAAAAAGGGCTTCTATAAATCCAAGATATCAGAAATTGCCAAAGAGGCAAAGGTTGCGGATGGCACTATCTACATCTATTTTGAAAACAAAGATGATATCTTGATCTCTCTTTTTGAGGAACAGATGAAGGCCGTGATTAATAATATGGAAGTCCAGATCTCTGGAATAGATGATCCTGCAAGAAAGCTTGAGCGATTTGCATCAACCCATCTTGATCTTATTGAAAAGAACCACGACATGGCAGAGATTATTCAGGTGGAGCTGCGGCAGAGCGGCAAGTTTATGAAGGAATATAAGAATGAAAAATTCATTCAGTATTTGGATATAATTGAGGATATCATAAGTGAGGGCCAAAAAGAAGGTATTTTCAGGAAAGATGTGATCCCCAAAGTGGCCAAAAGGGCATTTTTTGGGGCATTGGATGAGGTGTCCAGATTTTGGGTATTGTCAAGTCGAAGGCAATATGATATCAGGACTGTTGCAAGACAAATCAGCGAATATTTTTTGAATGGTATTAGGGCCTAACCCGGATAAACCGGAAGGATGGATAAAGACTTTAGAATTGAGACTTGGTTATAAGGAAGGAGGATAAAATGAATATTGTAGTTTGTCTGAAACAGGTGCCGGACACGGAAAGCCAGATCAAGATCGGATCGGATGGCAAGTCAATTATGACCGATGATATTAAATGGGTTATGAATCCATATGATGAGTTTGGGGTAGAGGAGGCCTTGCGTCTTAAAGAAAAACATGGGGGCGAGGTTACTGTAGTGGGTCTTGGCCCAAAAAGGGTAACAGAATCATTACGTACTGCCCTCGCCATGGGGGCCGACAAGGGGATCCTGGTGAGCGACGAGGCCTTGGATGGGAGTGATTCTCTTGCAAATGCAAAGGCAATAGCTGCGGCTGTTAAGGATCTTGATTATGACCTGATCTTCACCGGTCAGCGCGGCGTGGATGATGACCTCGGTCTGGTTGGGGCCACCATTGCGGAACTGTTGGGTATCCCACAGTTTTCCATCATTGTTAAGGTAGAAGTGGCAGAGGATGGGAAGTCTGTCAAGGTTGAGAGGCCTATTGAAGGGGAGGCTCTTATAATAGAATCGAATCTCCCAGCCCTTATTACAGCGCAGAAAGGTTTGAATGAACCGCGATATGCCTCCTTGCCAGGGATTATGAAGGCCAAGAAAAAGCCTCTTGAGGAAAAAACCCTTGCTGATCTGGGTTTGGATAGTGCGGAATTTGGAGAAGGGGCAAGAAAGCTCAAAATCTTGGAGTTGACGCCGCCTCCCGAGAGAGCGGCCGGTAAGATTGTTGAAGGAGCGACAGCGCAGGAAAAGGCCGCTGAATTGGCTAAATTGCTCCACGATGAGGCAAAAGTTCTATAATGACGAAATGAGGGATTGGGGAATTGCGGAATTAGAAATAATAATCACGTCTTACAGTTAAATAATCCCTGAGATATATTTGAAATGACTCATAACAATTAAGGAGATAAAAAATGGCACAGGGAGTTTGGACAATTGCTGAGCAAAGAGATGGGGAGATCCGGAAGATAACTTATGAAATTGTCAGTGAGGGGAGGCGTCTCGCTGATGTCTTGGGTCAGGAGTTGACTGTGATATTGCTCGGTTCCAATATCAAGGAGAAGGCCGCTGAACTTGGCCAGTACGGCGCTGACAGGGTACTGGTGGCTGACGACTCCAGACTGGAACCCTATACCACAGACGCTTATGTGTCTGTGATTTCTGAACTGGTCAAGGCCAATGACCCACAAATATTGATCTTGGGTGCGTCTGTTGAGGGTAAGGACTTAGCTGCCAGATTAGCAGCCAGCTTGGATGTCGGTATGGCCCAGGACTGCACTGTTTTTGCTATAGAGGACGGAAATCTTGTGGCTACCAGACCTATTTATGCGGGCAAGGCCTACGCAAAAGTGACTTTTGAAAACAGCCTGCCACAAATGGCCGCAGCCAGGCCGAAAGTGATGAGCATCAGCGAACCTGACGCCTCCAGATCCGCTGAGGTTGTTGATGCCTCTTTTACCTTAGATGATGCCGACCTCAAGACAAAGGTCGTTGATGTGGCCAAGGATGAGAGCGGCAAGGTTGATCTGACTGAAGCGGACAAAATTGTTTCAGGCGGCCGCGGTATGAAAGGCCCGGAAAACTACAATATTTTAGAAGAGTTGGCCGATCTGATAGGGGCCAGCGTGGGGGCTTCCCGTGCGGCAGTTGACGCGGGCTGGCGACCGCATCCAGATCAGGTAGGGCAGACAGGAAAGGTGGTTTCACCAAACCTCTATATCGCTTGCGGTATATCAGGGGCAATTCAGCATTTAGCTGGCATGAGCACGTCAAAAGTAATCGTCGCAATCAACAAGGATGAGGATGCTCCCATATTCCAAAGGGCCGATTATGGTGTGGTGGGCGACCTCTTTGACGTTGTTCCTGCTTTGACTGAAGAGGTCAAAAAATACCTCTAAGGTACGAATTTAGGGATTGAAGGATTTAGGAATTTAGGAATTTAAGAATTGAGGGATTAGGGAATTTAGGAATTAGGGGCATTGAAAAGGGATATTCATTCAATTCCTGAATTCCTAAATTTGCAATTCCTCAATCTCTCAGATGAGGTATTTGATTGACAAGAGGAAAAGTATAAATAAATTATGTGCCAGGTAACCTAAG
>Ga0222627_1000574_pt1 | contig 15037 bp, 14 predicted proteins | sample AntAcemetageno93_FD_179859 | JGI IMG/M metagenome (GOLD analysis project Ga0222627, IMG submission 179859) | Saline water microbial communities from Ace Lake, Antarctica - #93 | ecosystem: Environmental > Aquatic > Non-marine Saline and Alkaline > Saline | place: Antarctica: Ace Lake | collected... | reverse complement strand
ATCAGGACACCCCCTGTAAAGGGAGAAACCGCCGAGGAACCGCCAGTTAAAACACCGAAGGTCACCGTAAAACCCCGGTGTATTGTTAAACCGGCTGAACTGGTTGCCACCACATACCTGGAAACTACCGATGATATTGATAAATTCTTGAAAGAACTTCGGGGGAGGCTGGCGGAGGCGATTCGGGCCGGACAGCGGATCAAAATCCGGTAAAAAAGGTTAACCACGAATCACACGAATGACACGAATAGATAAGAGGGGGGGCGTTGTGGTGGAAGTTATCTTGAACGAGGAGAGCTATAAAATTGTGGGAGCTTGTTTTAAGGTCTACAACTGTAGAGGGATAAAACCATTCGTGTAATTCGTGTAATTTGTGGTTAAAAACCCTTGCCTCTGACTACATTTGATGGTACGATTAAAAGTACGATAGGAGGTACGCCATGGGAAAATTATTGAATATCATTCCGGTTAGTGATCTGAGGCAGGATGCCGCCAAGGTTCTGAAGCAACTCAAAGATTCAAAGGAACCCTTCATCATTACACAGAGGGGGCGGGCCGCTGCCGTCATGCTAAGTGTCGAGACGTTTGAGAGATCGGAACACGAGAAAGAACTCCTTAGCCTTTTAGCAAAAGGAGAAAAGGAAATAGGAATAGGCGAGGGACATGACCTGGAAACTGTCCTTGCCGAGGCCGATTCACTCCTAACCGGGGCGACATCGTGAGAGTCCGCTTCACTCCTTCTGCCAGGGCCCAGTTTCTGTCCGCATTAGCCTACATTCGGAGGGATAAACCTTCAGCGGCAATCCGTTTTCGTGATCGAACTGAAACTGTCTTGCGGCGGCTTGAGGACTTTCCCGAATCCGGGAGAATTATACCGGAGTTCCCGGAATTGCCCTATCGGGAAGTAATCGTGTCGCCATACCGGTTCTTTTACAGAATTAAAGACGATGTCGTCTGGATTGTTGCGGTCTGGCATGGTGCACAGCTCCCTAAAGAACCCAGATAACACATTAGAACCACGAATCACACGAATACCACGAATAGAACATTGCATTTGTGGTGGGAAGTTCAAAGAGAATTGAATCCATAGGAAAGAATAGAGGATGAAACCAGATAAAGAATTTGAAGAAGATTTGGAATATTTCATCGAGGACTGGCATTGGAACAAAAAGTCACACGAGTTCGCTCGTAGGATGGCTCATTTCATGTTTGGATTTTTCGAATATCTCAAGAGCCAAAAATTATCAGAGTCGACACAACGCAAGCACGAAAGTAATTGCGAGCTCATAGGCAAATTTGTTGCGGATTATGGCAATTATAATGAATTTACGCCAGAAATTTTGACGGGTGAACCTGATTACGTCAATCAGTTCAAAAGAAAGGTCTGGAATTCACACTATATGGTTCAATCGTATAAGGCGACGTGGCGCAAATTGGCAAAATACGCAAAATCTCAAATCAAACAGAAAGCCTGATAAGCTGGAAAGGAACTGGACCTGCTGATAAACTTCAAGGACTCAAAACCCCAGTGGAAACGGATCATAAACTAAAAGAGAGGAACTACAAGTTACACAGATGGCACAGATAAGAAGCTTTTTTATCCGGGAAATCCGTGTTATCCGTGGTTAAAAAAAGTGCTGCAAAGGGGATATCTTTCGACACAAATATGTATATAAATTTGGGTCAAAAATATCGTGGAAAAACACATTATGTTGCGTTGAAGAAATCAAGACAGAATTATGAATGACGAAAGAGATAAAAAGCACGAAGCAGAACAGCGAAAGGTGCGCAATGTGAAACAAAAAGACGGGGTTATCATGCCTGCTCCGGTTTCAAAAGCTAATCTTCCCGATGGCTACGCAAATTTATTAGCCTCCCTCAAGAAACGTATTCAACAGGAGCGAATCAAGGCGGTTATATCTGCCAATTCCGCAATGGTGATGCTCTATTGGGATATTGGAGCATCCATACTTGAAAGACAGCAAACCGAGGGCTGGGGGGCAAAAGTCATAGACAGGCTTTCATTTGATCTAAAAGAAGCATTCCCGGATATGAAGGGGTTTTCCTCACGAAACCTGAAATATATGCGCAAATTTGCTGAATCATGGAGAGATCGTCAATTAGTGCAACGCACCGTTGCACAAATTCCATGGCGCAGCAACCTGGCTCTATTGGACAAATTAAAAGACCTCAAACAACGGCTTTGGTACGCTCAAAAGACAATAGAAAACGGCTGGAGTCGTGATGTTTTATCCTTCCAGATCGAAACGCAGCTTCACAAACGATTGGGTAAGGCTACAAATAACTTTGAACTGGCGCTTCCTCCTGCTGATTCTGATATGGCATCTCAAATCTTCAAAGATCCTTACGTTTTTGATTTTCTGGGAACGGCTGATCCTCGTAGGGAAGCGGAATTAGAGCAGAAGCTTATCGATCACCTGGGAAAATTTTTGTTGGAACTGGGCCAGGGGTTTGCTTTTGTAGGAAGACAGGTTCATATGGAAGTGGGGGATGATGATTTCTATATTGATCTGCTTTTTTATCACCTCAAATTGCGCTGCTATGTGGTGGTTGAGTTAAAGGCGGGAGAATTTCAGGCCGGCCATGTCAGTCAATTGAATGTGTATATGAATATAGTTGATGATCTGATGCGTCACCCGGATGACAAGCCGACAATTGGACTATTGCTGGTAAAAGAGAAAAACAAAACCCTGGCTAAATATGCCCTTGCCGGATACACCAAACCGATGGGTGTTGCCGAGTGGGAAAGACAAATAACGGAGTCCCTGCCTGAAAATCTTAAATCAAGTCTACCCACTATTGAAGAGATTGAAGCTGAATTTTCAGCGGATGAGGACGAGGAATGGAGCGGAAAAGAATAGAACCACGGATTGCACAGATGGCACAGATAAGAAGCTTTTTTATCCGGGAAATCCGTGTTATCCGTGGTTAAAGAAAAGTGATGAAATTCTCGACGTGAATAAGGCCAAGGCATATTACGATTGCCTAAGAAAAGCGTACACTGACCGATAAAAGATCAGGATGCGGGAATAATTGAACACAGTCAACTGAGAAGTTGCAAAAACCGCTCAATATAAGCTATTTGCATGAGTTACTTGCTTATTGATAGGGTGTCCCGGAACTTATTTGTCGAGCAACCTGCAAATCGTACTGAGGTTACCAGAAATGCCCAAACCGGCAACCAAAATTCCCATTTCCTCAATCATCTTAGATGAAGAGATCTATCCACGAAAAGGGGTTGATCAGAAGCGGGTCGGCATATTTGCGGAGAATATCAGGGATGGCTTTAAGTTTGACCCTATCGAGGTCCAACCCGATCCTGACAAGCCCGGTAAATATCGCCTGTTAGATGGTGTGCATAGATGGAATGCATTCAAAGCGGTGGGCGTAGCAGAGACTGATGCAATCATAATAAAGGATCTGGACGGGACAGATCCGCTGCTCTACGCTGCCCAAAAGGCCATCGGCCCCAGACAGTTGACAGAAGACGAGGCACGAGACACTGCACGACGGGCGTATAGTAAAAACACTAGCCTCCGCTCCGCAGATATTGGAAAGGCCATCGGACGTTCAAGGCAGACAGTGGACTCATACATAGCCGATCTTCGCGCTGCCACCCAACTTGGCCTTGATATCAAGATATTCCGCATGGATCGCCTCGGCATCCCGCAGGACCGGATTGCAACGAGATTAGACATAGTTCGGACGTCGATTCAGTACCATTTGCCAAAAATGCCAGCATTGGCAAATTCGGCAAATACCGACCTGTCCAGAGGCTTCACAGTTGCGCAGGTGGCTGAAAAACACGGCTGGACAGAGCCTCTTGTGTGGTCCATTGCGTTGGAAGACAAAGATGATCTTCAAAGATTTAGAGCACTTATGTGGGGCTTGTTGACATGGGATCATTGGTACTGGAATGTTTGTGACAACCGTTTCGGTGACGATTGGCCCGGACGGGTCCCCGCCCAAATGATTGCACACATACTGTATTATTTTTCCCATCAGGGTGACCTTGTACTCGATCCGATGGCAGGCGGCGGTGTTGTAGGCGATACTTGTCTGGCATTCAATCGCAAGTGTTGGAGCTTTGGCATGGATGATCGGCCGGATACACGACCGGAAATCGAACCCTGTTTCTGGGATATCACCGATTTAAAATGGCCGATAAAAGGTAAAACCAAACCGGATCTGATTATTTTCGACCCGCCATATTTTAAAAAGCAGTCAAACAACTACGATCCCGATGCCATATCCGGATTATCAAAAGAGAAATATCTAAAATTTCTGGAAAACTTTTTTGCGCTGGCACACTTAAACGCCAAAAAGAGCACACAGATGGCATTTATCAATGCCGACTGGCGCGATTTCCAAAACACCCCTGCCAAAAATGAGACCCGGGTGAATTCGATTTTAATCAATGATTACCTTCAGATTTTAGATCAAAGCGGGTGGCAGGAAACCCATATCATTCAGGCGCCCCTTTCTTCCGAACGCTTTCAGGCCAATGTTGTATCGGCGATGCAGAAGAAGGGGATACTCGGTGTAACCAGCAGGTACGTCATCATTTCAAAAAAAAATCAGGTCTTTGAACAAAGCGAACCACAAGAACCCAGATAATGCATTAGAACCACGAATCACACGAATTAGATGAATAGAGTCAAGAAAAGGAGGGATTATTGATTATGCTTATGCCTGATCAGTTCAGGGTCAATGAAGCATGGATAGCCGTCAGAATCAACGAAGAATTCATGTTTGTAAAGGATGAACAGTACGATATGTATGTGCTTATGGACGCTGCCAGTGCATATGTATTGGGACATGTCGTATCAAGGGTTGTAGATGAATCCCCGCGGGAAAAGGACGTTGAAGACCTTTTTGAAAAAGCATGGGCCGCAAAAAATCAATGGGCCGAAAGACTCATTATTCCGGAAGAGTCTATTGCGGACAAGGCGTTCAGAAGCAAGGCAGAGGAAAGGGGTCTATCGGTGGTAACAGTTCCGTTGTCTGATCTGGATCCAATTATAGGACCAATAAAAGATTCTTTTGCCTCGGACTTTATGGGAGGTACGAGCGGTACATCCGGCGACTGAAAAGGAGCCTTTATTATTCGTGATATTCGTGTGATTCGTGGTTAAAAAAGGCTTATTCCGAGAAAATTTCTCTTGAAAAGTCGCTGAAAGCGTGTTACTTTGTTATAATTGTTATCTTAAAGAGAAATTTTTGCGGAGAAAACACATGTTAATATCTTTTTCTGTTGAAAACTGGCTGTCATTTCGGGATCGGGCAACCTTTTCCATGGTCGCGGGCCGTGAGAAACAACACCTGGAACGTGTCCCTCATATCGAGAAATACAAGATGCGGCTCCTGCCGATTGCCGCCATTTATGGGGGGAACGCCTCGGGAAAGACCAATCTTTTCAAAGCTCTCAGCTTTGCACGTAACTTGATTGTCAAAGGCACTCAACCCGAAGCCATGATTCCCGTGGAGCCATTCCGATTAGACCCGGCGTTCACCAAGAAGCCCACCCTTTTGACCTTTGAGCTGTTCGTTGGTGATCGGTGTTATGAGTTCGGGTTTGGTGTAACCCGCGAGCAGGTGGTCGAAGAATGGCTTTTGGAGATTTTGAAAACCACTGAAAAAGAGTTGTATCGTCGCAAAGCGGGTGAAATAGCATTCGCGCCTGAACTGGAAAAGGACAAATTTCTTGGATTTGCCTTTCAGGGGACCCGCGACAACCAGTTGTTTCTCACCAATGCGGTCAACCAAAAGGTCGACCGGTTTAAACCCATCTATAACTGGTTCAGGGACAGCCTCGTCATGATCGCTCCGGACAGCCGCTTTGAGCCTTTTGAGCGTTTTTTTCAGGAGGAACACCCTTTATACAGCCATATGAACCTTACGCTCAGTCATCTCGATACGGGCATCTCCCATTTGGGCGGTGAAAAGGTTGCGTTCGAAAGTCTGGCCTTGCCTGAAAACCTCAAGGCCAAACTTCGGGAGGAGATCCCGGAAGGTGTCACTGTTCGTCTGTTGGGTGAACCGGCTCATGAGCGTTGTGCCATCACGCGTCGAAATGGGGAGATAGAGGCCCGAAAGCTGGTGACTTTTCACACTGATTCAGGTGGGGATGACATCCGCTTTGAAATGAAACAGGAATCAGACGGATCACAGCGCGTGATCGATTTGATTCCGGTCTTTCTGGAGCTTGCCGCAGAAAACAGTAGCAAAATCTTTGTCATCGATGAAATTGACCGCAGCCTGCACACTCTGTTGACCCGGGAATTGTTAGTGGCTTACCTGGATGCCTGTACAGCAGATACCCGCTCTCAACTACTGTTTACGACCCATGATGTCCTGCTCATGGACCAGAAGCTCTTTCGCCGGGATGAGATGTGGGTGACCGAGCGCGACAGTCTGGGTTGCTCCTCTTTATTGGCCTTCAGCGATTACAGAGACATGCGCTATGACAAAGACATCCGAAAAAGCTATCTTCAGGGCCGGCTTGGTGGCGTCCCCCGCATCCTTCTTTCCGGTTCGTTCAAGCCAGAGAAGGGGCCCACGGCAGGAGGCAACGGCTGATGTCCAAGAGCAAGAGAAGGCGAACATTCAGACGACGTGCGCCTTTTCTTTCCTATCGGAAGCTTTTTCTCATTGCGACGGAAGGGGCGCGAACAGAGCCAATCTATTTTGACATGTTCAATAGCCTTCAAGCAACGATTCATGTCAAGCTGCTTCCCGCAAAGAAACATGACACTTCCCCTCCCCAGGTCCTAAAACGAGCTGAAGAATTCGTTAAGGAGAAAGGGCTCCGAAAAAAGGATGAGGTCTGGCTGGTGATGGATCGAGACCAATGGACTGATGAGCAATTACATGGGGTATGCCTTGGCTGTCGAGCATCGGCCTTTAACCTGGCGGTCAGCAATCCGCAATTTGAGTATTGGCTCCTGCTCCATTTTGAGGATGGGGGTGGCGTATCCGGTTCGAGGGATTGCACCCGGAGATTGACGCGACACCTTCCGAACTTCAAAAAAACTTACCTGGAAATCCAAAAAATTGAACCCGGCATACCCGATGCGATCCACCGCGCAGAGGCGAAAGATACGCCGGCCTGCAAGGATTGGCCAAGGACAAATGGTTCAACGGTTTACCGGCTTGTGAAAAAATTGAGGGAACAAATTTGAGCATGTCCCCGCATCCGACAGCGGATCATCAACTAAAAGATGGCAACCACGAATCATACAAATAGTACGAATCAAAAATCTAAAAGAGAGAGAAAGATAAAATGGAAACATGGTAGGATGGTCCATGACCGCATTTGTCCGTTATCCGTGCCATCCGTGTTATCCGTGGTCAAAGTTTGTCATTCGTGAGATTCGTGTGATTCGTGGTTAAAAAAGTGCTGCAAAGGGGATATCTTTCGACACAAATATGTATATAAATTTGGGTCAAAAATATCGTGGGAAAACACATTATGTTGCGTTGAAGGACTCAAGGCAGAATCATGGAGAGATCCTCAATTAGTGCAACGCACCGTTGCACAAATTCCATGGCGCAGCAACCTGGCTCTATTGGACAAAATAAAAGATCTCAAGCAACGACTTTGGTACGCTCAAAAGACAATAGAAAACGGCTGTAGTCGCGATGTTTTATCCTTATGTTTTTGATTTTCTGGGAACGGCTGATCCTCGTAGAGCGGAAAAGAATAGAACCACGAATCACACGAATAGCACGAATAGATATGAGGGGTTGGGCATGGTGCACAATTCCCTAAATAACCAGGGTCTTAAAGACCCAATATTGGAACCACAGATTACACAGATGGCACAGATAAGAAGCTTTTTTATCCGGGAAATCCGTGTTACCCGTGGTTAAAAGAAGTGATGAAATTGTCGGTGGCGAAAGCGGCCCTTCAGCTCGTCCGATGGATGAAAAATGGGTGCTCAATATTCAGAAACAATGCCGGAAGGCAGATGTCTCATTCTTTTTTAAACAGTGGGGTGGTGTGAACAAAAGGAAAACCGGTCGTCTGCTCAAAGGCAGAGCTTATAGTGAAATACCAAATCTCGCAAATACCCTGTGTCCGGCTTGATTATCGGACCCCGTGGTGGGAGTCGGGCTGGGCTGACTAAGCAATAAGCTGGCGTGGCCCCATGCAAAGGCTTTTTTATTCGTGATATTCGTGCTATTCGTGGTCAAAAACAAGGAGATGGTAAGGTGGAGGAACAAAACATGGAAACGAAATTCGATGAGATAAGCACCGCTGCTCTTCAATTAAGAGTGGAGGAACGTGCACAGCTGGCTGGGAGCCTTTTGCTCAGCTTAGATGAACCATCGGAGTCTGAGGTGGAGAGGCTCTGGCTCGAAGAGGCTGAACGCCGCTTGAAAGAGTTCCGCAAGGGCGGAGTAAGAGGCGTACCTGCGGATGAAGTATTTCGCCGGGCTATGGATGAGATATCATGAACTCAGAATTTTTACTGGAGGCTGAGGAAGAGTTCCGAGAGGCGACAAGGTATTACGAAACAAAGGCACCTGGAGTTGGTGTTGCTTTCGTCGCGGAAGTGCGAAGGGCTGTCAGGTGGATTATCGAGAACCCTTATGCAGCCGTAGCCGTCGGTAGCGGGATTCGGAGCAAGATACTGAACAACTTTCCATATAACATCTTCTATGCTATCGAGCCGGATTTGATCCTGATCGTAGCTGTCGCCCACCAAAAGAGACGGCCGAGGTATTGGAAGGCAAGACTTAAACAAGTCAAGGAAAGGGAAACCCCAGTGACGGGTTAAAAAATGGGCATAAAATCATCGATTGAATGGACAGAATCAACATGGAATCCTGTTACAGGCTGCACAAAAATCAGCGAAGGGTGTGCTCATTGCTATGCCGAGCGTATGGCCCGACGGTTAAAAGCGATGGGGCAAAAGAATTACGTTAACGGCTTTGAAGTCACCCTGCATCCACATGCTCTTAATCTGCCCCTCACATGGAAAAAGCCGCAGACTATTTTTGTTAATTCAATGAGCGATCTCTTTCATGACGACATTCCGCTAACCTTTATACGTCAAGTGTTCGAGGTTATGGAGCGGGCGCATTGGCACAGATTTCAGGTTTTGACCAAACGGGCTGAACGTCTTGCTGAATTTGCAGATTTATTGAAGTGGCCGGAAAACGTCTGGATGGGTGTCACCGCCGAAAAGAGATCCTACATAAAGCGTATCGACTATCTTCGAAAAATCCCTGCGGCAGTGCGGTTCCTGTCTTTGGAACCGCTTTTGGGGCCATTGCCTAACATGGACTTGTCCAATATCGACTGGGTCATTGTCGGTGGCGAAAGCGGCCCTTCAGCCCGTCCGATGGATGAAGAATGGGTTCTTGATATTCAGCAACAATGCAGTAAGGCAAACGTGTCATTCTTTTTTAAACAATGGGGTGGTATGAACAAGAAGAAGACCGGTCGTCTGCTCAAAGGCAGGGCTTATGATGAAATCCCGAATATCGCAAATGCCATGTGTCCTGCTTGATTATGATGCTCCGTGGTGGGGTCATTCATGCGGGCTTCTTGTTCTTTTTTGTCGCTTTTTAAATTACAATATCGCAACCTACCTCGAAAACTGACAGCTAATATAATATTAACTATCATGAGGTTACGAAATGGTTGAAACAGCTCCAAAAAATACTGCTGACTCAATTAAGATAATTAATTCATACCTCACAGATGCATATAATTATTTCATGGAATCAGTATATGTCTCACGCGATGTTTCTAATGAGCCGGAATTGATTTCTGAGCATTACATGCAAAAGGCTTTTGTAAGCACGCTGGTCTTTCTTGAAGTACACTCACTGAATGAAACTTATAAAGAGGTAAATCAGCTCTACATCCAAGCGAAAAAAGACGGCCTCCTAAAGAGCGCAATGGGTATTGAAGATCCATATTTGGTCTGGGGAGAATATCTACAGAATTATATAGATGCTGTTGCAGTGAGTTTCAACGCTGATTTACACAAAGGTGTCATCTCTAAAGATATCCTGTCAATTTTGAAAGCAGTTCAATATTCTATCACAGACCCAGATATGTTCGATTCTCCGCCTTCAAATGAAACAGAAGTTCACAAACGCATCGAAGGTGTTTTGAGGTGTGTTTTCCCAAATCTGAAACATAAGCCCCAACTTACCAAACCAATAAAGAATTTCGAGCCGGATACCGGACTACCGTCTATTCGAACCTTAATTGAATACAAATTTATATCAAACAAATTACAAGCAAAGACTGCTGCTGAGGAAGTGCTTGCGGACACGAGAGGTTATATTTCAAGGGAGTGGGAGACATTTATTTACGTAATCTATGAGACGAGACGCATAAAACCTGAGAGTGAGTGGAAACAGCTGCTCAAGGAGTGTAATGTTCAGAATACCGAAATTATAGTTCTGTCTGGGGAACCGGTTAAGAAAAAAGCAATCAGGAGCAAAAAAGGGCGAAAAACCAACAAATAAATAGCTCCTATTACAATCAAAAATATTGAAAAATAGTATCATGTCGCCTCAGCGGACGCAAAAAACCGCGCCGCTGGTCCCTGGGTTAGATTGTCGAATACTTGAGAATAAAGAATGAGTGATGACTTCTGGAAATCCTTACGCGACGAGAATGGCGAAGATGAACCATGCTCGCTGTCAGAAATCCAACATCTGGACTTCTCCACGATGCCGACGGATGTCTGTCTCTGGCTGATGGACAATGACTTCCCTGAGGTTATGATTACCTCATCTGGAGCAGAGCTTCACTGCGAAATTACCGAACATATCTACTCAAAATTCTGGTGGCACAAGTTTTCCGCAGGTGCCTTTTCAAGTGCAATGGCGCGTGCTGTCACACGACTGAAAGAAGAAGGGCACCCTCTCAGTGACCCAACGATTGAGTCGGATGATGATATCCATATTTTCATTCGATGGAAACTTCATCTACTGACAAATTCATCTCCAGACATAATCATCGAGTCTATCAGGGCTGCTTTTAATCTGGTCTGGTCACGAGCTGACGCAATCCTCGAAAATTCAGACTCGGTACTCGTTCTTGGAAAAGACACAGGTTCGGCCTTGGATACATTGAAGCGCATCGCCGGAAAGCTGGAGTCCCTTGGGTATTATCCGTACATTATCAAAGAAATGCCCGATCGTCTTGGCGAAGGCGTAATTCAAAAAGTTCTTCGTTACGCATTGTCATCCAAGTTCGTTATTATTGAAAATTCTGAACCTTCAGGCCATCTTTACGAAATCCCACATGTTACGAAGCTTGCTGAATGCGTAACCGGCGTGCTGCAAGAGAACGAACGTGGCGCAACATGGATGTTCGAGGATGCTTATGCAAAACATAAGCATTGGCGCAAATTTACCTATGCCACTGGCGATGTAGAAGCAGCAACGGAAAATGTAGCACATTGGTGCGAGGCGTTCCTCAAAGAGTATGCTGAATACCAGAAAACCCATCTGCCATGGATGTAGACTGATGCGAGAAGGGCAGCCTAAAAACTCATTAACCCGGACAATCAAAAGCGGCGCGGTTTTCGCTACGCTATAGCCACACCGCTTTTGGCTACCGGTTATGCGAGGCCGTTATCGGGAGGTAAATTGTGGAAGAACCTCTACGAACAAAAAGAAATTCTTACATCTACAGATCATTCCGGGATGTGGCCGATTGCGATTACATAGCGGCCAGGACCACCTATAGACTCGGATTGGTTGATCAATTCTTGTGGTCAGCACTACAAGCGGTTGAAAAATATCTCAAAACTATTATTCTGCTCTATGACGGGGATACGCGGGACTTAGGGCACGACCTTGTTAAGGGTTTTAGGCGTGTTGAAGGAATCCCAGAAATCCACTGGGATTTCGAGCCAGAGATCAATGATTTTCTTGATAACTTAACAGTCTTGGGTCGTGACAGGTATTTCACATACCCACGTGGAACACACGGGCAAGAACTTTTTCAACTTGACCATGTTGTTTGGAAGCTTCGACGCTATTGCGAAGATTTTCAATGGCTAAAGAAAGCAGGCGAAAAACACAGAGATGCCAGATACAATTAATATATCAGAAGGCTACAAAGCGAAGACTGCCGAAAAAACGCAAACAAATTCAGGTTATTTCACAAAGGGCACCTTGAGAAAGTGCTCGATACTAAGAAATTTGCAAAACAAAGAGCCCAATTGGTTTACAAGAATTTCTATTATGGTAGCTACAAGAAAAATAAAATAAAATGGCAATTCACGGTCACAAGTGCGAATCCTTCCCATTTCCTACACCCGGAGCTCTATCCGTGGATCAGAGACCGTATTACACTAAGACGCGAGGTGAAGGATTACCTTGAGGAGCGTTTTGAAGCCATTACCCAACATCCCGGTACGAGCGAATCATAAACTAAAATCATTCGTGTTATTTGCGTTATTCGTGGTTAAGAAAAATGAATCGAAATAAGCTTAAAGCATACGCCCCCAAGGCCCGCCGTGATTTCATCAAAGCAGTTACGGATCGGGCTGCCTTTTATGGATTGACGAAAGACAAGATTGAGCCGATCACAGAACGAGGGGATGTGGCCATTATTGGGGGAAAACCGTTTCCGATAGATGTGGCAAAAAAGCGGAAGCGGTTGGAGGAGCGGATCAGACGGGAGGGCTTTGGGCAGGTCATGGAGGCCATGGCCTATACGTGGTTCAATCGGTTTGTGGCGATACGGTATATGGAGGTTCATGGGTATCTGGAGCATGGGTACAGGGTTCTTTCTGCCACCCCGGTTGAATACCCTGGAAGGGGACCCGGTTCAACGGGGCGGGCGAATAGCACGAATGACACGAATAAGGGGGGAACTGTTTCGGGGTTTCCTGAGATCCTTGTGTATGCCGAACATGTGGATTTGCCGGGGCTGGATCGGGAGAAGGTGGTTGAGCTGAAGTTGGCGGGAAACAGGGATAAGGAGCTTTACCGGATGCTCCTGATTGCCCAGTGCAATGCCCTGCACAAGGCCATGCCGTTTCTGTTTGAAAGGATTGGTGGTTATACCGAGCTTCTTATGCCGGACAACCTGCTGCATTCCAATTCCCCGGTCCGCAAGCTGGTGAACGAGATCCCTGAAGAGGACTGGCAGGAGATCGAGATCATCGGCTGGCTTTATCAGTTCTATATCTCCGAGAGGAAGGATGAGGTCATCGGCAAGGTGGTGAAGTCGGAAGACATTCCAGCAGCGACCCAGCTGTTCACGCCTAACTGGATCGTGAAGTACATGGTCCAGAACTCGCTGGGGGCACAGTGGCTGGCGACCTACCCGAATTCCCCGCTCAAATCGCAGATGGAATACTACATCGAGCCTGCCGAGCAGACCGAGGAGGTCAAGGCGCAGCTCACGGCCATCACGCCCAGCACGCTCAACCCCGAGGAGCTTACCCTCATCGACCCGGCCGATGGTTCCGGGCACATCCTGGTGGAGGGTTATGAGTTGTTCAAGGCCATCTACCTGGAGTGCGGCTATCGCCTGCGGGATGTACCCCAGCTGATCCTTGAGAAGAACCTCTTTGGCCTCGACATCGACGAGCGGGCGGCGCAGCTGACGGGCTTTGCGCTGATGATGAAGGGGCGGGCGGATGACCGGCGGCTGTTTGAGCGGGGGGTGAAGCTCAATGTGATGGCGCTGGTGGATAGTGCGGGGTTCGATGCGGAGGGCCTGGCGAAGGGGGTGGAGCTCTCGGACTACGGGCTGAAGCCGGGGGACCTCACGGAGCTGAAGCAACTTTTCGAGCACGCCACGACCTTTGGGTCGCTGATTCGGGTGCCGGAGGGTTTGGCGGAGAAGCTCCAGTCGCTGAAGCAGCTGAGTGAAGCGAGTAGTCAGGACCTTTTTGTGTCGGATGCGCTCAACCGCCTGGGGCCGCTCGTGCAGCAGGCCGAGCTGCTGGCGGCGCAGTACGACGCGGTGGTGGCGAATCCGCCCTACATGGGGAGTAAGTTCCACGTTCCGGTTCTGAAACAGTTCCTCAAGGACAACTACGATGGTTACGAGAAAGACTTCTTCTCAGCCTTCATTTTCCGCAGTCTCAACGCTAGCAAAAGGAGTGGCCAGATTGGGATTGTGGCACCGTACGTGTGGATGTTTCTCTCTTCTTATCAGAGTTTCCGAGAGCAGATCGTTGATGAAACAAGTTTGTCGAGTCTGATTCAGCTCGAATACAACGCATTTGAACCAGCTTGTATACCAGTCGCCACGTTCACAATCATTCGTCGACACGTTCCGGGTTATACAGGTTCATACATTAAGCTTTCGGCATTCACGGGGCATCGGAATCAGGCACCAAGAACGCTTGAGGCCATCAAGAACCCTGACTGTGGGTGGTTCCATAGAGCCCAGCCAGATGAGTTCAAGAGAATCCCGGGCAGTCCGATTGCTTATTGGGCTGGTGAGTCTGTTCTAAATGCATTTGGCGACTCGATAAACCGACACTCAGACATTGAGTTTGGCGTGAAAACAGGAGACAATGACAGGTTTTTGCGACTTTGGCACGAAGTAGACATCTCAGAAACCTCTCTGAGAAGAGGCCAGCACGCCAAGTGGCAGCTTCATAATAAGGGCGGAAAGCTCAGGAGATGGTCTGGCAATATTGAACATGTAATACGGTGGGACAAACCCAGCTTGCTAATGAACGTCAGCAAGGATATTAAGCCTGACCACTTTGACTCCTACACGAAGCCCGCCGTGACATGGTCAGAAATCACAAGCAGCGATTTATCAACAAGGCTTCTACCAAGCAGTGTGATATCGAACAACAAGGGGCCGTGTGCCGTATTTGATGATCAAGAAACGGCGAGGGTTGTTCTATCTGCTACCAACTCAACTGCATACAACGAGTTGGTCAAGATCATAAATCCTACATTGTCCTTGCCCGTTGGTGACTTCGGAAAGCTGCCGTATATCACGCTGGCCCCAGAGGAACGAGGCCGTGTGACCACACAGGTTGATAGGCTGCTAGAACTTTCA
>Ga0222627_1000573_pt1 | contig 15042 bp, 9 predicted proteins | sample AntAcemetageno93_FD_179859 | JGI IMG/M metagenome (GOLD analysis project Ga0222627, IMG submission 179859) | Saline water microbial communities from Ace Lake, Antarctica - #93 | ecosystem: Environmental > Aquatic > Non-marine Saline and Alkaline > Saline | place: Antarctica: Ace Lake | collected... | reverse complement strand
TTGGTCTCAATCCAGATAAATCACTTTTTTATCGTCAGTCAGATATAACTGCTCATACGGAATTAGCATGGTATTTGAATTGTATTTGTCCAATGGGACTTCTCGAGAGAGCACATTCTTTTAAAGACAAAAAAGCCAAAGGATTAGAGGCAAATGCCGGATTATTCACCTATCCAATGCTTATGGCAGCGGATATTTTACTTTATTCGGCAAACAAAGTTCCTGTAGGAAAAGATCAGAAACAACATGTAGAAATGGCCCGTGATATCGCGCAGAAATTCAATCATCAGTTCGGAGAAATCTTTACTCTTCCAGAGCCAATGATTGCCGAAAATGTACAAACAATTCCCGGACTGGATGGTCAAAAAATGTCAAAGTCATATGGAAATACTATTTCGATTTTTGAAGGAGAAAAAAAGTTAAAAAAACAAATTAATTCAATAAAAACGGCTTCAGTTGAGATGGGAGATCCTATTAATCCAGAAACATGTCCGGTGTTTTCGTTTCACAAACTATTTGAAACACCAAATTTAGAAGATTTAACTGCAAAATATAAAGCAGGAAAAATAGGGTTTGGGGAATCAAAAAAACTATTATTTGAGAGAGTATGGGAATACTTTCGTTTAGCGAGAGAGCGTCGCACAGAGTTGGAGCAGAATCTTGATACGGTTGAAAAAATAATGCAAGAGGGTGCTATGAGAGCAAATGTTATTGCTTCAGGGAAATTAGAGGAAATACGAAAGGTTATTGGGATACGATAGGTAAAGCTACAATTTTCAAACTACAAACTACAATTTACAAATAAGGAACTATTTTAAGTTCCCCCTCTTAGTGTAAGAGGGGGCTAGGGGGCGTTATGTTCAAAAGATGTATTCCACCAGTTTTCTGTGCATAGAGCAAGCCAAGTGCATTGAAAAAAGGCGTTAAATCAGGTATACTGTCCTGAATTTTTCGTAAAACATGACACATCAACTAAAAATATCGTTTGGAACAAAGGAACCAGAACAACGTTCTGAAACACAACTTTCTTTTTCTGATTACTGGGAGCATGTGCACTCGCCAGATGAGCGAGAAATCTTGACGGAGCCAACAATTGCTCCACCAGAAAAAACATCTCCATTTAATTTCAAACTTCGTCGCAGACGTCCTCTTTGGAAGGATGTTGCTGCATTTGGAGCGACATCACTTGTCTTATGGGGAGTGTCACATGTAGCTTTGAATTTTTCAGCATTTGCAGAAATTACAGAATATAAAGCAAAAACCCTTACCGCATCGGTTGTGGAACTTTTTGAGGAAGAAAAAGAGAATCCTTTGGTACTGGAAGCAAAAGGGGTTACAAGAGTTAAAAAAACAAAGAAAACACATGTAGCGGAAGTTTTTGCGAGTTGGGATGTTCATCCATCAGATAATCGTTTGGTTATTCCACGAATTGAGAAAAATGTTCCACTTGTTACGGTCCCAACACACAGGAATTGGAAACAGTTGGAGACAAATATTCAAAAAGGATTGCAGGGCGGAGTGGTCATTCATCCAGTTTCACATTCTCCAGAAAGCATGGGGAATTTCTTCCTAACAGGACATTCTTCGTATTATGCGTGGGACAAAGGGCGTTACAAAGATGTTTTCGCATTACTCCATGAAGTTCAGGAAGGGGATATTGCGGAGGTCTACTGGAACGGGAAGAAATACGTGTATGAATTAACACAGACAAAAGTTATCCCACCAACAGAGACTTCGGTTTTGAAACAGCCGAATGATCGCCGAATTATTACATTGATGACGTGTACTCCAGTGGGAACCAATAAAAATCGATTGATTTGGACAGGGAATTTAATTCGGATTGAGTAGACTTCTGACGAATCTTGAAAAGGCAACTTATTGACTTTTATTGATGAGTATTCTTTAATGTCCTTGATTTTAACTTTTTTAAAATGAATACGAACGTACCAGATAATTTTGAAGAACTTGGTTGGAAGATAAAACCTGCTGGAGTTCAAGAGGGAGGGGTTCCAGAAGAGGAATTATTGCAAGGAAAAGTTGATGAACAAAAATGGAAAGCAATTAATAGTGAAACTGGAAAGATAGCGTCAACATCTACAAAAGATATAAAAATAATTTTAGAAGAAGGTTGTGGCGGAATGGATATTGCAGCTTAATTATTTCCCAAAATTCTGCCAGAACTCAATATCGGCATCGCCAGTTGGATTTTTTATAAGTGGGAATTCTAAGTTCATAACTTTGGCATGTGCTTCTTTTAACTCGGTCAAAACTTCTTGTCGATCACTATCTGAGACCTGAAGTGATTTTGTTTCAAGATTTCCTTTTTCATTTGGAGTGAGGAATTCTAATTCACAACTATTAACTTTCCATGGAGCACCAGCGGATTTTGCCAATAAATCATAAAACACAAGTTGTCGCCAAAAACGTTCTCCATGCTTGATGGGTTTTGGTTTCCCTGATTTGTAGTCAACGATGCGAACGGAAGTTTTTCCTGCATCTTGGTACACGATTTTATCAACTTTTCCCGTAAGCTTTATCCCGTCTATTTCAGGACTATATGTACCAAAACCGACCTCGGTTTTTACATTTTCGGCAGTCCATGTGGTAGATTTTTCTTCAAAATTTTTCTTCAAAATTTCGCTTCCTCGTTCTTTCAGTCGCTCAAAATCACTATGGGTTACATTTTGTCCACGGAGTGCTTTTTCAAAATATTGTTGCAAGACTGCTTCAGAGATATTACTGCGGAGAGTTTTTTCTAATGCCTCATGTAGGGCAACTCCGAGAGCTAATTGTGGTTCGGGGCGAGGGTTTCTCGGGAATCTGTATAATTGTTGAAACAAAAATCGGCGAGGGCAATCAAGATAATTTTGTAAAGCAGTAGCGGACCATCGGAAAGAGTTAATTCGTTTTTGTAAGATATGTTTTTCGTCAGTTGTGAGATGAAGTTCTTTTCCTGCTTGTAGTAATGTTGGTAATAATTCTTGAGCGCGCTCTTCAATAGGATCGGCCTCTAAGTCAGTACATAATGCGTCAGGGATTTCATGCCAAAATAATGACGGATTTTTATCACGTCCTTGATTATCTGTAGCAGAGTAGGAGAGAAAGAGTTTCTTTCTTGCTCGAGTGAGTGCAACGAAAAACAAACGTCGTTCTTCAGCATTTTCATCAAAATCAGTATCTTTAAATATATGTGGAATCGGAACGCTAGAAGATTTTGATCGCGTGTTTCCCCAGACAGTATCAACTAATCCAGGAACAAACACAGCATCAAATTCACGTCCTTTGGCCCCATGAGCTGTTAATAAATGAACGCTTCTTTTATCAGAGGGAAGTATGTCTGGGCGTACTTGTATATTGAAGTGATGTATTAATTCAATTCGTTCTAATAATTCATTAAGCGTTTCACAGTGTTGTTTGCCGATCCAATTTGTGAATTTTCGTACAGCAGAGAGAGAATCGGTTTTTTCTTCTTTGACTAACCAATCAAGAAGACCAGAAGAGTAGAGAAGCTTCTCGGTCAAGACTTCAGGGCGACAGTGCCAAAATTGCTTTCGTGAGGTTGTGAGCCAGGTGAGGAATTTGGTTGTTGAACCCGGGTTCGAACCCGGGTTTAATAATTGCTCGATAACCCGTTCTCCCCGTTGTCGCTTCATAGAAAATTTTAAAAGCTCTTCTGCAGGAATATCCCAATAGGGAGCGTGTAATACTTCCCAAATAAGATTGTCCATTTCTGGAGCCATAAAAATTCGTAAGAGTAAAATGATTTGACGAACGTATTCATCATCAAAAATATTTCCTCGGATACTTGCGGCCACAGGGATTCCAAATTGAGGCAAAATGAGAGACAGTGCCGCGATTTCACTATTTTTTCTTACAAGTATAGCAATTTCATTTGCAGGGATTCCATTTTTTATTTCTGTTCGAATTTGATCAACGAGATGTGTTTGTTCTGCACTGATAGAACCAACTATTGCGCGTGTAATGTTTTCACAAAATTTATGATTTATTCCTTCAGCAACGAGTGTTCGGCTTTCATTAGCACGATCAGTATTATTTTGAATTGAAGTAAAGGCGGCATCGAGAATTTTTTGACCAGAACGATAGTTTTGTTCAAGAGAAATTTCTGTATAGGTAGAAAACCTTCTGCGGAATTCGTGAATGTTTTCCGTGCTTGCTCCTTGGAATCGGTAAATAGACTGATCATCGTCTCCCACAGCAAAAATATTCGGTTGTTCGTAGTCTACGAGAGCCCATACAATCTCATTTTGCGCATTATTTGTATCTTGATATTCATCAACCAAAACCCATTGATATTTTTCTTGTAAATCAAATTTTAGGTTTTCATCTTTTTCGAGGGCTTCGGTTACCCAATTAATTAAATCATCAAAATCATATCCGCCGCGTTGTGATAATTTTTCTTCATATACTTCCCATAATTGTGAAAATTCTTCCATTCGCGCCATTCGGTTTTCCAATTTTTCTCGTTCGGCAGGTTTTTCATCTCCGACATTGAAATCTATATACTTTCGCTGATAATAATTTTTTTCATTTGCTTCCCAAAGAGTTCGTTCTTGAGGAATTAATTCACGGAGCTGAGTAGGGGAGACGTGTTCGCGTTTCAAGCTAGAAATAGCAGAAATAACGTCGTATTTGTTCACTAACTCATCATAAATAGGTCTGAAATATTTCCAGTGTTTTGTTTTAATAGCGTCATTGTAAGCGAGAGCTTTCATCAAATCATCAGAGAGTTCTCGTCCAGATTTTTTTTCTTCGAATTTCAATGGATATTCATTCATAACCATTTCTGCAAACCCATGAAAGGTGCAGATGGTAACTTTGTGTGCTTCTTTTCCAATTTTGTTAAATAATCGTTCTCTCATCTCGACAGCGGCAGCATTGGTAAAGGTAAGACAAAGAATATTTTCAGCTTTTGCATCAGTTTTTTCTAAAATATGTCCGATACGTGCCGTGAGCAGATGAGTCTTCCCCGTTCCGGGCCCAGCAAGCACAAGTACAGGCCCGTAGACCGTTTCTACGGCTTTTCGTTGTGCTTCATTCAATTCTGCAAGGAAATCTATCATCGGGGAAAGTGTAACTGTTTTGCGTAAAATTTGAAAATCTCTACACTCCGCCCATGCTAGAAAAAACAGCTTTTTTGGGCACACAAGGGATTCGGAAGTTACTCTTCCGCATGTCTGCGCCAGCTATCATTGGAATGCTGGTTATCGCTTTGTACAACGTTGTAGATACGATTTTTATTGGACAAGCAGTAGGAACTCTCGGGATTGCAGCAGTATCTGTTTCCTTTCCATTGCAAACAATGTTTTTTGCGATAGCTCTTTCTATTGGAGTAGGGGCAGCTTCTGAAGTATCACGGAATATAGGATCCAATAAACAAAAAGAAGCAGAACGCATTCTCGGAGTGGCAATGTGGCTTGTTTTGGTAGGAAGTGGAGTTCTTCTCCTTGGTGGATTATTCCTCTTAGAACCGATTCTCAGAGCTTCTGGAGGGAACACAGAAGTGATGTCTCTGGCGAGTGAATATACGCGTGTTATTTTATACGGAGCTCCATTTTTGGTCGCATCAATAGTCGGAAATAGTCTCGTTCGATCAGAAGGAAATGCGAAATTGGCAATGATGGTTATGGTGGTCGGAGGTTTAACGAATTTATGTCTTGATTGGCTCTTTTTATTCCCCCTCAATATGGGAATTGCGGGTGCGGCGTGGGCAACTTCTATTGCTCATGTTGCTTCTTTTTCTCTCTTAATTCCATATTTTTTCTTGGGAAAAAGTGCGGTGCCTCTTTTGTTGAAGAATATCCAGTGGCATTGGGAAAGTGTAAAAAAAATAATGACCGTTGGTTCGGCATCATTTATGAGAGAAATGTCGTTTGTTATTGAGATGGGAGTACTGAACCACGTTTTAGTTGCCCTTAGTGGAAATGTAGCCATTGCGGCATTTGGAATCATTATGCGTATTGCAATGGTGGTCTTGATGCCTATTTTTGGAATTGTTCAAGGATTACAGCCCATTGCGGGATACAATTTTGGAGCAAAGAATTTTGAGCGAGTGCGTTTGGTGTTTTGGCGAGCTTCTACGTGGGCGACGAGCATTGCTGTTATGGCATTTGTTATTCTCTTTTTCTTTCCCGAGCCATTTGTGCGCCTTTTTACGCATGACAGTGAACTGATTTCTATTTCGATGGAAGGACTTCGTTGGATGGTATTGGGATTTGCTTTTGTAGGAATTCAGACTATTGGTGGGGGATTGTATCAATCGCTTGGATTTGGAAAACAATCACTGATTTTGTCTCTCTTGCGGCAGGTAATATTTCTCATTCCATTGGTCTTATTATTGTCTCATTTCTTTGGAATAAGAGGGGTTTGGTGGTCTTTTCCTATTGCGGAAATATCTGCGGCTCTTGTGACAGTACTTATGCTATGGTTTGATCGAAAAAAGCTGGCATTAGTGAAATGCTCGTAAAAAAGTTGCGTCTAGAAAGAGTTTGAGTAAACTTCGGTCGCTCATACCGCGGAGAGGTGGCAGAGTGGTCGAATGCACCAGTCTTGAAAACTGACGTGCCGGCAACGGTACCGAGGGTTCGAATCCCTCCCTCTCCGCCAGAGCAGAAAACTCTTGCATACAAAAAATATTTTTGTATCATCCCCAAGCAAAATTTGGGCGATTAGCTCAGCTGGCTAGAGCGTCTCGCTTACACCGAGGATGTCACAGGTTCGAATCCTGTATCGCCCACCATATTTTGCAAGATAAAATGACTATGTGGTCATTTTTTTGTACTCAAAAATCAAAAAATATTTAAATTAAAACATTGATTCCTTACTTTTTGCTTTTTTTCTGAGCAATTAATTCCTCAGGATTGGTAGTAATAACCTGATCTTCTCCAGGAGAGGCAACGATTTGAATCGCTACGTGTTGGTTTCCAGCGAAGAATAATCCTTGTCCTACTTTTGAGTTTAACAAAAGAGAAGTTTCTTGTTCCGTGAGATCAAATACCTTTTTCAATCGTTCAGTTGCGACCGGAGCTTGTCGAAGCAAAAGTTGCAATGAGGAGTTCGTAATAATTGGTTTCCCCCATGGAGAATCAAGAAAGTCTTCCACATCTTGGGTAATAGTCGTTACTCCGAGGTAGTATTTACGTGCTCGTTTTACTAACCCGTGAAGGAATCGTCCAGAGTCTTCATGTTGTACGATATTCCAGGCCTCATCTACAACAAGGAGTCGACGTTTTAATTCAGAACGAACTTTATTCCAAATGAAATTCAACAAGATATACATTGAAATTGGACGAAGTTGATCTTCCAAATCTCGAATACAAAAGGTTACAAGTCCGGACTCAAGGTTTACATTTGTTTGATCTGAGAAAAGACCAGAAAATGTTCCTTCGGTAAATCGTTCTAGCCGTACAGCGAGTTCTCGTCCACCTTCAAGGGATTCAAGCACGTTTTTCAAATCTTTCATTGTTGGCATTTCTAACTCATGCGGGTTTTCGGTCTTCTGAGTAATACCTTTCAATTCATAGGACTGCAAAATAGCGCGATCCATAAGTCCTTGTTCCACTGGAGTTAAGTTTCCGAGCATTAAATTCATCAACCCGGACAGGTTAATTGCTGCCTCACGAAGTGATTCTCCAGGTTTTTCTTCTGTAGAAAAAGTAGCAGGAAGATCAAATGGATTAATACGTTGATCAGAGTTCAATGAAATATTGATATATGTTCCACCAACAGTTTTGGTCAAAGTTTCATATTCGTTTTCTGGATCAAGAATAATCACATCCGTTCCCATCATGAGAGAACGTAATACATCGAGTTTAACGGCATATGATTTACCAGCACCAGATTTCGCAAACACCACTTGGTTGGCATTTTCTAGCTTAAATCGATCAAAAATAATCAATGAATTGTTGTGACGATTGAGTCCATACATAATTCCTTCATTTGACGTAAGGCTTGAGGAAACAAACGGAAACGTAGAAGAAAGTGGTGCAGTATTCATGTTTTGTACTACATCCAACATGTCGGTTGCTTGTGGGAGAGTTGATTCAAAAGCTCTTTCGGTTTGAAAATCTCCAGATCGAACCATCACCATTTGGGTTCCGAGTAAGGTTTCCAACTGTTTACATACGGTATCTAATTTTTCTTCATCTTCTGCGTACACAGTGAAATATAATCCAACTTGAAAGAATCGCTCCATTCCACGTTGTAAATCTACACGTAGCTGTTCAGCATCTTCGAGCGCTGTATCGAGAGAAGTATCATTAATAGCACCGCGTTTTTCGTTAATCCGTTTGGTTGAAAGCATTTCTGCTACTTTCTTTCGCAGAATTTTCAGCATTTTATCTGACTTGGTTGGATACACAAACATTGAAATATCCATTGCCACATCAAAGTTTATAATGGGATTGAGCCAGTTTGCATCCAGAAATCGAGGGTAGTTGAAGACAAAAAAGCTTTTTGTCATCATCCCATTCAATTTAAAACTTTTCGGTGTTACTTCTACAGAAGTTGGCGCTACAAGATCTTTGATAGAAGAAACTCCATGTTGATATGCTTTTTCAGCTTCTACAATTTGCTGACGCATTTTTTTTGTCAGTTTCTTTTTATCTTTTTTGGGATCAAATGTTTCAAAAAGCTCTTTAAGCTCATCAGGGTTCTCAATTTTAGCCGGCTGAGGAATAGCAGAAGGCTCGTTTGCTTCAGGGTTTTCTGCAGTTGCAGTACTTTCTTTATCTCGTGCTGCGGCCTTAGCCTTGTTTTTATTAACGTGGTTTTGCCATTTTCCCTTAAGTCCTTCAACAAATCCATGCTCAGGAGTTCCTTTCTTTTCAGTATTTTCAAAGTTGATTTGTCCGGTTGTTTGTTTGTCTGACATTTCTAAGTGATAAAAGTTCCAGAAATTATACCCCAAAAAGGCAAAGAAAGCAAGTGTTACAGCTATTTTAAAACTACAAACGACAATCTACAAACTACAAATAAAAAAGGTTCATATTTGAATTTTTTATATACAAAAAAGCGTGTCCAATTTTTCACATCGTAGAGAGGTGATGAACACGCTTATAATTTGGCTCCCATACAGTCCCCATCAGACATTTTTAAGAGTGTCTGACGCACTCAATTTTGTTTATTTTTGTTTTTTGAATTTTTCTCTTTGTTTTGTGAAAGGGAAAAACAGGTTTCTAATATAGAAGTTCTCTGTCTTTCACTCGAGGTCTCATCGAAATGAAACGGGGAGAGGAAGGCAGGGAGCTAGTCCGATTTCGAACGCCTACTGTTTTTTCAATTATTAAATAAATGGGTGTCAGGTGTTCAAATTCGGGCGAATCACTGCCTTCTTTGGGCGGGGGGTTGTCGAAGAGCGAAAGATCATTCTATCACAAGAATGAAAAACTTTCAAGAGGCAGATTGACTTTTCCTGTAAAATTGTTTTAATGTTATGTGATGGTTGAAGAAAACAGAGATTCATTAAAGGAAGAGACTTCTGATATGCTAGAGGTAGAACCGCAGGATCATGAATTCATTGATTTTTTGGATAATCGATTATTACAATTAGAAAAAATTGATCCAGGAAAACTTCCCCAAATAAAAGGGCAAGTAATTGTCGAAATTTTGCGAGAAAAAAAACGACGAGAAGAAGAGGGAATATCAGCACTTACAAGAGAAGACATAAAAGGGTTTTATCAATATTGTCCTCGTGCACTCGAACAAACTGGCGGAGTGCCAATGTATATTGATTTTGAAATATCAAGATATGCAGGAGTATATACAGAGGAGATGGTGCCCAAAATAGAGTCTCTAGTGAATTCTGTTTATACAAATTTTAAAGGGGAGATGAATAAATTTATAGAGGAGCATGGAGAAGAGATAGAAAACATATTAGAGAAGAAAGGAAATCTTGTTTTTGTGTGTACTCACCCAAGTTGGTATAGCTTGTTTTTGCCTTACTTTGTTACAGCAGCGATAAATAAGAAATTTATTAATAAGGGACAACTATCTATATCTCTTGCGCCAGGACCATTGATGACTCAGTTTGAAGTGCTAGGTCATAAGATAAATCCACGAGATATTCTTATCGCGCTAGGAATTAATATTTTGATTACGATGCCTCCAGATAAGGATGCTTATGAAAAAGATGAAGATGTCCGTTCTTTGGGGAATGGAATTCGCAAGGCGCATTTGAAAGACTTTTTTGCAGAAAAAGTTCGTATGACAGAGGAGGGAGCAAGAATGTTATGTATTGCACCAGCGTCTAAACAAACGGAAAAGAAAGACGGAAAAGATATGATAAAGCCCATGATTCCTGCAACAGAATCAGTATTGAAATCTGCTGCAAAAGAAAAGAATACTCATTTTATTGTATTTGGAATTAAGGAGGAGGAGGTGAAAATGGAAACAGATTTAAGAACGGTGGAACTTAGGGCAAAGATTATCAAAAATGAAGAGTTAGAAGAAATGCCAAAAAAAAACGGGCAATTTGGAAGAGCATTAGATCAAGAAATGGCGAATCTCGTAGATGGTCATGTGCAAGAATCACCCCAACAATCCAACGACATTTCGCAATAATGCACGGTTGTATCCGTAGTTCATTCGCATTGGTCCAAGAATTCCAATGTATCCTTGTACTCCTTTGGTTTCATATCGCAAAACCAACATTGCACAACTCTGAACTTCTTCAAACAAGTTCTCATTTCCAATAAATATTTTCACTTTCCCCATTGGAAGTTTTAATGAAGTAAGCATTTCTTGAAATTTTTCTCGACGTTCAAAAACTTCTACAATCTGTGCTCCACGCTCTGGTTCGGCCATAAATTCAGGACTTCGCAATACTTTAGACAATCCGAGATACAGTGATTGATCATTTTCAATAGAAGCAAAAGCGACATTTCCAGAGAGATGAGAACAGAGCTTAATCATGTCAAACAGCGACTCGCGAGCTTTTTCCAAACGGTACTCTTCCATGTGTTTGGCAAAGAGTTCTTGAATTTTTTGTTCTTCAGCGGCATCTTCTTGGAGTAATTGATCAACAAAAAATCGATATCCTTTTTCTGTAGGAATTTTCCCCGAACTCACATGTGGTGATTCGATTAATCCAATTTCTTCGAGCAAGGCAAATTCATTTCGCACGGTTGCAGATGATACGTGAAACTCTCCTGATTCGAGGAGTTTTTTACTCGCAACAGGTGTAGCAGATTCTACAAAGTCGTTGATCAGTGCGGTGAGAATGCGAAGCGTTCGTTCTTTCATCGTTGGCAGAGTGCCATAGAGAGTGACAGAAGTCAATGATGTTCATTTTGTTTGAGTCCGGACTTGTCTTGCAATTGTCTTTGTAAAGTCAGGACTCTTAGGTTGACATTTTCAGAAAATGACGTAGGAATGAATTGATTTTTCTTAGAAAAATGAAAATTGTTCATATGAATCCGGAGTGGAGAAAAGAAAAAGGTGGGGATGAACCTCCTACCGTTGGTAATAAAGAAAAAGGAAGGATTGGTAAGATTGTGAAGCTGAATTTTAGTAGTTCCAATAAGCAAGACAAAATAGGTAAAGTTATGGAAAAAATATATGAGATAATGGAAAAGACAGGACAACCATTGTCTGAAAATTTCAAGATGTCAGTATTAAGTAGGTGGATTTTTCAGCATGAGGGAGTCCATAAAGGTGAGGCATATAAGCAATTTCTTATAGGATTTCAGCAGGAAGAAAGAGCGCGGCTTTTAGAAAGACTAAATGTATTTAAGCCTAATTCAGAAATTGCACAGAGTGTGAGCGGAGTATCTTATTACCTAGCTCTTTATGATGCCCTTTGTTAGATAATTAGAGGTACAAGTCTAGTATAGAACTCTCTTTTGTAATGTCCGGGTTCTTCACCTACAATCTTCGCGAATGCACTTCGTCCAAATCTACCTCCGAAGCGTACGCGATACGTATACTTGGCATAGCGAAACACCGCTGAAACCGGGGGCGCGAGTGGCGCTCAAATTTCGTGGTCGTCCACGACAGGGGATTGTAGTGGCGGTTTCAAAAACAAAACCAGACTTCAAAACTCAGCCGATTGATGAGGTATGGGATGAGCAGTTTGTCCCCGAGACATGGATAACATTAGCCCGTTGGATTGCCGAACAGAATTTTACCAATATTTCCAACGTAATGAGCCTGGTCGTACCAGAGAAATTATTGCTCCAGCGTGATCCGGTAATACGTGAGAAGTTTTGGTCTTTGACGGGAAAGGAGTTTGAGAAATTAAAAGGAGGGAAACAAAAAGTAGTGATTGAAAAACTTTTACTCTCAGAAACAACGGACGAGGAATTGCGCGAATGGGCGAGTCCAACCGTTTTGAAAAATTTAGCAGAAAAAGAAATTATCCAATTTCGCACAGGAAATATTATTCCGGCGAAGCAACCTGATTTTACTCGTCCAGCACATGATTTGGCACCGGCACAGCAGGAAGTGTTTGATTCTATTTCCAAATCAAAAAAGCCGTGTCTGCTCTGGGGAGTGACTGGTTCGGGGAAAACAGAAGTGTACAAAAAATTGGCAGAGAAAGTTCTCTCGCAAGGAAAACAGGCTCTCATTTTGCTTCCAGAAATTGCGTTGACTCCACAATTAATCGCAGAGTTTCGTTCAGTAGGATCAGTGGCGGTGTGGCATTCCAAACTTTCAGAAGGAGAACGAGTTCAAGAATGGGCGCGGTGCGCATCAGGAGAGGCTCAGATTTTGATCGGTGCGCGAAGTGCAGCGTTGATTCCTTTACCGAATTTGAAACTCATCGTTCTGGACGAAGAACACGAATGGACCTTCAAATCAGAAACGGCTCCACGATTGTGGACACATGATGTGGCGGAGTGGTTGAGCATGATGTTGCAGACGAAATTAGTTTTTGGTTCGGCAACACCTCGATTGGAAAGTTGGACGCGATGTGAAAAAGGGGAGTGGAATCGTTTCGATTTACCCGATCGCGTAAATGCGACAGCATTACCAAAAATAAAGTTCGTCGATATGCGAAACGAAGTGAAATTTGGAAACTATGGGCCGATTTCTTCTCATTTAGCAGAAGCAATTGGAGCAACAGTGGAAGGAGGGAAACAAGTGGTGTTGTTTCTCAATCGTCGTGGATTTTCGGGTTCTACCACTTGCCGAATGTGCGGTGATACGTGTGATTGTCCGCATTGTGATGTGCCGATGAAGTTGCATCGAAATGGAGCAAATTCGCGTCTTATTTGTCATATATGTGGACACTTGGCACCGTTCGTCGATAAATGTCCGCATTGTGAAGCAGAGGATTTTGTCTTCCGTGGATGGGGAACGCAGCAAGTGGAGCAGGAGTTGAAGGACAATTATCCTGGACTTCGTGTTTTGCGTGCAGACGCAGATTCAGTAGGAGGAAAACATGATTTTCGAAAGCTCTGTGATAAGTTCGCTGCCCATGAAGCAGATGTTCTGCTGGGAACACAAATGGTAGCAAAGGGATTAGATTTTGAAAAAGTAGCGTTAGTGGGTGTTATTTTGGCAGATGTAGGATTGTCACTTCCAGATTTTCGCGCGGAAGAACGATCTTTCCAACTTTTGACTCAGGTTTCTGGACGAGCGGGACGACGGAATACACAGGGAAATATTTTGATTCAGACCTTTAAACCTGATGAAAAAGTTTTCTCATTCGTAAAAAAACATGACACAGGAGGATTTCTTGATTGGCAACGCGAAGCACGACTTTCCTCGAGTTTACCGCCATTTGGTGCTATTGCGAAGATTGGGTTTTCTCATATGGATAAAAAAGTTTCGTTTCAGCTCGCGCAAGATCTTTTCCGTGAAGTGAAAAAAAGAAAGGATTGCACCTGCAATTTTGCGCCAGCATTTTGGCCACGAACACATGGGAAATATCATTTTCGTGTATTTATTCAAACGAAAACACGAGAGGAACTGTATGTGGTATTGCGGTCGCTTGATTTGCCACAGGGCGCCAAGGTAGATATAAATCCAGCAAGTTTGTTGTAAGTTATATATTACTTTTTTCTTCGCGAAAAAAGTAACAAAAAAACTCGTTGCGGTTGTTTGCTTGCAAGCGAATAGCTTTTCATTCACTAAAACGCGCAATCTTCTTAAAAAAGGTTTTTGTACCACGTGCGAGTTTTGAACGTTCATTTCAAAGGTTCGCGGGGCAATCTGCACAAATGCAACAATAATAGAATTATTGAGGGAGGATGGGTTGGCTTATAAAAATTGAAAAAAAGAAAGAAATCATTACACTCATAATCGATGACTTCTGTACAAAAATTCATGTGCAACGATTGCGAAGCACTCTGGGAAGAGATTCCCACGGGAGACATTATGTGTCTTTCTTGTGGTTCAAAAAACGTAGAAGATTTGTCAGAAACATGTCAAGAATGTTGTCGTACCTGTGGACAGTGTGATTGATTACAAAAACAAACATGAAAAAAATATTAGCGGTACTCGGAATAATACTTATGGGGGCTACCTTTTCAGGATGTAAAGAAAAGGAAGAACCAGTGCGAATTGTTCCAGCAGGACAAGTTGCACGGATGCAGATATGGACAGCCAAAGAACCAGAAGCAATAGAAGCTTTGGCACGAGAGTTTGTTTCTGCAGCAAATATTCCAGGGCTCTTAATGGATGTTGTTCGCTTTGATTCAGATGAAGTTTTGCAACGAGCATTAGTAGACAAATTGGCAGAGGGGACTGGTCCAGATATAGTTTTAACAGATGGAGAATGGATTGGTGGAAATACAAAAAAATTAATTCCACTAGAAACAACAGAAGGATTTGGGATTCCAGAATACGGAGCTTCTTTCGTCAGAATAGCACCAGAATTATTGATTCAAGATAATGAAATCTATGGTGTTCCTCTCGCAGTAGAAACACTTGCCCTTGTATATAACGAAGAGCATTTAATTGATCGGTTAGAAAATAGAAATCAGCCAGGACGGACATGGCAGGAGTTTCGACAAGACGTAGAGGCTCTTACGGAACAAGATAAATCATTTTCTCGATTTTCTCGTTCAGGAGTAGCTATGG
>Ga0222627_1000566_pt1 | contig 15182 bp, 14 predicted proteins | sample AntAcemetageno93_FD_179859 | JGI IMG/M metagenome (GOLD analysis project Ga0222627, IMG submission 179859) | Saline water microbial communities from Ace Lake, Antarctica - #93 | ecosystem: Environmental > Aquatic > Non-marine Saline and Alkaline > Saline | place: Antarctica: Ace Lake | collected... | reverse complement strand
ACCGAAAATCTTGAAGATCAGTTTACGCCAGCTACGTCTGTATGATTTTCTACTTACAAAATCAGCTTCTACAATATCAGGAACACCCAAGTCATTCAGTTTCTTTCGTTTTCCGCGAGCAGCATTTATTATCATCTATTTTTCTTATTCATTTACTTTAATCTTCATAAACAGATCCTTTTCAATCTGAGCATTGATAATATCATTTCTTCCTTCTGGAATCTTGATAAACTTTAAAGCAGCACTCATCTTTTCTTCTGCATCAGATCTGAAATTGACCTGCTCCCCTTCCGGAAGTGAATTGAAATAATCCCAGACTTTCTGTTTCAGTAACTTTTCCTGATTCTTCTTTTCCAGGATATGATCTTTCTTATCCTGGACGATCTTATCTTTTTTTTCTTTTACTTCTCTATTCACTTTTGCATAATCATTCTTTAAAGTCAGTTTTAAATATGCTGGATAGTTTTCCTTACAGTTTTTGTTGGCATATTCTATGTTTGATACCAGAAAATTAAGATCGTTTAAATACGGCACAATTAGAGAATAAATAGAATTAATACGGTATTCCTGGGGAAGACCTTTTAAAATAGGATTAGGTATTTTATAATATTTTTCAGATACATCTATTGTTTTAATCTTTTTTTCACGCTTAAAAATAAATTTTATTTTAGTGAATTTCCTATTCCTTTTTATTTCTTCAAAAGAAACAACAAACTCTGTTTTCTGAGTAATTTCGTTTGTGGCAGTAAATAAAACCCTTTCTTTAAAGTGATTATACTTTTTATATTTATGTTCAGCAATACCTAATAATTCCCTTAATTCTTTAATTTCAAAAGTCCGTTCGTTAAATGATTCATACTGTTTTAATAATTCATAAAGACGAATTGAATAAAAACTTTTTAATTTCATTACATTCTCTAATTGATATTGTGTAAAATGACTTTTTAGTTCTAAAAGATATGGTTTTAATTCTGGAGAAAATTCAAGTTCAACAAGCCCTTCACCGGTGAGATATTTAACAGAAGAAAGCCAGCAAACCTGTAAAACAAAATTTGGTTGTCGAATTTCAATAACTTTCTCCATTAACTTTTTAGTGTATGCTTGAATACGACGGTAAGAACTTTTATCTTTAACCCCAGCAATATCCATGAAATCAGAAATTTTTAAAATATATTTACAAAAATCTTTATCTCCTGGATTTATCATTGAAATAAGGCATAATATAATTTTTTGTTCTGTAGTAGATAAAGTAGATCTACTTTCGATAAGAGCATTTGATTTAACTACTAAATTTTTTTCATTCAAATTTTTTCTATACATAAAAGCACCTATTTATTTTTTACAATTATAACAAACTGCCACTCGAAATACAAATTGTGGTTTCTCGGTATGTTTATGTGGCTTTTCCGGTATGTTTAGGTGGTCTTTCGGTATGTTTAGGTGGTCTTTCGGTATGTTTAGGTGGTCTTTCGGTATCTATATCCACTATAAACAAAGGGTTTTCAAAAGGACAAAACTCTTTAAAACTTATTAAAAGACAACAACAGCACACGCGAATGTTTATATATTAATAATTGGCACTGAATCCAAGTGTGAAATGTTGTTGTTGAAGAATTTTAAATAAAATAAAAAAGGAGGTACTGAATTTGTACTCATTAGGTACCAAATAATGTCACCTTATTACTTAAAAATTTCACTTTCTTTACCGATAATTAAAAAATAACTGTTAACAGGAGTTGTAAATTAAATGGAAAGATTAAAAGTAAAGCAAGTAGAGGAAAAACTAGGAGTATCCAAAGTAACAATTTATAAAAAAATCAAAAAGTTTAAAAAGCAATTAAAAGGACATATTACCAAGAGGAATGGGACAACATTGTTAACCCAGGAAGCAGTCGATGTAATAGAAAAAGATTTAAACAAAAAAAGAGTTAACTGCTTGAAAGATAATGATAGTAATAACAAAAAAGATACGAGTAAAGTTAACAGTAAAGTTACAGGTAAATTAAATGATAATTTACAAAAAATGATGGAATTGCAGCTTGAAAAAGCTGAAAAGCAAATAGAGAAGAGAGAAGAAGAGTTAAAAAGAAAAGATGAAATGATGAATAAGTTAATTGAGGGACATTCGCAGGAACGTGAACGAACAGATACAATTATTATGAAGCTTACCCAGGATCTTGAGCAGACCAGAAAACAGATAGAAAATAAACATCCCACAGAAACCAAAAAAGAAGAAACAAAGAAAACAGATAAAGTAATTTCAATCAAAGAATTTGTAGAGACAAAAGTTGATAAAGAAATAGAGAAAAATAAGAAAAATGAAGATCCTACCCAGGGGAGATCTGCACTATATAAAATTTATGTCAAAATGTTCCATCCTTATAGATTGAGAAAAAGAGCATAATGGGGTCGTAATAGCAAGTGGACAAAAAACAACGTTACGGCCCAGTGGAAGCGAAGCTGTCCTGAGAGGCAAGGTAGTATTGGGAGCCATTTGGTGGTATGCCATTTCAAAGAATACCGATCTTCATTTTTCAAGTAATATTTAAAGGCCATTCTTATCCATATTAAATAAGGGTTGTAATAGCAACGGGGCAAAAAACGTCGATCCTAGAAATTAGCTCTCTAAAACAGGGCGTTTTCATTAATCATACTTTTTTCGGCGTATTTTTTTAATACCATGTTTTTTCATCCGTTGAAAGATACACAAGGACGTTTTGTATCTTTCGCCAAATCAACGAAAAGCCAAATAGAGAAAAGAATATAAGCGTTATTGAGTACATTCAAAACTGGAACCCCAGATTTGAATGATACATAATAGATGGTTTTAGAATAATAAGAATCATTTTTCATTGGTCTGCCAAAATGGCAGACCAATGAAAAAAAGAATTATTAAATAGCTGATCTTATTTTAACTTTATGTCTTCGATTTGCTTCTCTTGTTTTTTTTCTACCGTTTTTTGTACATCGATACTTTTTTATAGCCTTTTTTCTAGCGTCTTTACCTTGAACACTATTTGAATAAGTCCTGTTATAACAACTACGGCACATTTCTTTTGCATAAAGAGACTCAAGCTTTTTTGGGCATTCGCTACATTGAACAAGTTCAGGTTGTTTTAATAATTTCCCAAGTGCCGGAAGATGTTTTTTCCAAGCAGTGTTCTTTTGTACAGAAAATAGAGATAATTGATCATCTACCATTCTATATATTCACATTGATGTCATATGTTGCTAAAAATGATACATGATGGACTTCTAAAGACCGTGCTATTTCAGGAAACCTATCAATTAATGTGACGATTTGTAATAAAAAATCATTTTCAGCAGGTTCGATTTTATTCATTGGAGTATCTTTATATTTAAAACCCCATTTCCCACGATAACCACCCCAAACTTTCATAAAGGCACGGTGACCACCACCCGAGAGCAAACCAACAATTGTACCTAATTGATGAATTCTTGAAAGTGCAGCCTTTCTATCTATTTCAGAAACAATATATTGTGTTTTTTGAACTTCGTTTTCAATCAAAGACATATTAGAGCGAAGTTCTTTCCTTTCTACTTCAGCCTTTTTAGCATTACTTACTAAAGCAACAATAGCGTTAGCTTGTTGCTGTAGTTGTTTGCTATAAAGTTCCAATGCATCTAAACCACTACCTTCAGGAAGAATTAAACCTTTTTCTTCTAATTCAGAGAATGCGCGAATAATAAAAATGGAACGTTCTGTTGCTGTTTGACTTTTCAAAACAGTAGCAAGTTGATTTGCTCCGCGTAATGTATAAACCCACGGACATTTTGAAGAAAATTTGAGGTTATCACATTTTGTGATAACCTCTTTAAATTCCTTTGTAGTAAGTTGAAATGCAAAATCTTCTGGAAATTTTGCTTTATTTCTAGATCGTTGCTGATTTAGATGCATTGTTTTTACACCGTAAAGTTCTGCTAAATCACGATCCAGCATGACATTGACGCCTCTTACTGTATATATCTTTTCTTGTATATTTTCAATAATTACTAATTCTTTATCCCCTTCTTTTTTTACCATAAAATTACCCTCGCTTTTCGCTTTATACTGTATACATCCGAGTTTATCATAAAGTATAACAAATAACAATAATAACTTTGCTTTTCAGGATAATGGCATAGCGTGCCTTGGGTGGTGGGTGGAATCACATCAGCCAGGAGAAAACCCCCAGAGGCAAACCCAGACCACAAATCCCAGCAATGATCGGAGCATCAAGCGCAGCAACACGGATGTTGCGGAGACGATGCGTTATCATTGCGTCTTAATTTCCACCAGCAAAATAGATACGATAACCAAGCCCCGGCCTGTTTCCCGGACAGTGCATTAGTTGATTTCCGTCAGAGGTGAGGGTGAATGACGGAAATGGGAGTCCCATAGCATCTTCCCCTAATCCCCCCTTCAGCTCCTCCTTCCTTTAATAATTTCCGCTCAAATCAGTATTCCCGATTTCCATGATAGCGGACTAATTAATTAGGGGTGTTGAGATGGGGTGTGGGGGGTTTTGAAAGGGGGGAGGGGAAGAAGGGGACGGCAAATGATGTGCTGTACTGGAATCAGGACGGTGCGGTCTTAAAAAAACATAAATTAATTCTTTTTGTGGTCGGATATTGTTTGCGTGGGAACCTGGCTTTTCACCGGGAATTAGTCAATAGTAATAATTCCTTTAAATTTCAATTGTTCATGGGGAAGATATCTGATCAAAAAAAGAGCATGGTTATGTGTCTGTTCCGCAATGAGGCGCAACATAATGTTCAAAGAGAAATTGCTGGTTTTCAGAATCAAGACCAGCTAACAAGTATCTGTCGCCAGGGAGTGTTTCCGCAAAATCGCATACTTGTTGTTTGCACGCGGCAAAATACTGCTTTACAGTTTGCGGCGAACCAGCTTGGAATATCCAGACGCGTAAATCTGCACGGGCTTGAATCAATTTTTGAAAGTCGCCGTCCATTTCAGGATCAGGCGCCCATTCACATTCTGCCACAAGGGGGAGACGGATAAGATTACCACCTTCTCCGCGTGATGATTTGTACCAACAAATATCATATAGCCATTCCCCATCGACAGATAAAAAATCATATTTCGGAGCCAAGGTATGAAACGCTTCTTTAATGAGTCGCGTTCGTTCAGCACGACTGTTAAAAGTACCGGCCGCAATAGCAGGCGAGAACCCCATAATTATTTCTTTAACCGCTATTTCAATGTCATTCATCATATAATTCTCCATATTGTAGTCCGCCTAACGTGTGACTCAATGGGTCAATTTTACTGGCACCATTGGAGTAATTTGTTGGTTTTTTTGTATATTTCACTTTGTACCAATTGAATTATCAGGTAATTCATCTTTGAATTCTAAAATTAAGAATTCTTCCAATGCTGGCGCTTCAAAAGACATATTTTTCGGCACTGCGAGGGTAACAACATATATAGGGTTTTCACTCCATTTTCTCTTGACGTTACAGCCTTTTCTATCCTCTGAATATGAAAAATAGCTTCCTAACCTACTACCAATTGCACTATTCAATGATGCTTTCCCAACATATAACAATTTCAATTCATCGCCTAAAATAAGATAGATACCTCGTTCCCATCCATTTGGCCAAGGTTCAGGCCAACGAATATCAAATTTTTCTTTAGATTTTTCAGGGAACAAAGAATACACACCACTTATTTGAAATGCAGGAAGACCTATTTTCCGATAATTTTTCGTGTACTCATCTATTTTTTTTAATGCGTCTTTCAGTGTAGCCATATTTTCCCCTTTGTGGATTTTAATATTTCACTCATAACTATACATTATACTTCCCCACACGGCAATATCTTAGGTTTATATATGAATCCCTCTTCCATGGATTTCTTCCCAAACTCTGCGCCGAACCGGTGGCTGGATCTTAAACCAGGACGCAGCTGCATCCAGGAATAATTCTCTTACTCTCGGCCTGTCTAACATCATGACATCAACTTCCATGCCCCATTTATTGCCATTAATTCCTTCTGTTTTTTTCATCCATTTGTTTAAAATAGTATTTCCTACATCGTCATCATCATCCTTCTCCAGGTTGATGTGTTGAAATTCGATTTCTAAATCTGTGTAGTTTTCCGGAAGTGAAAGTTTAATCTCAATCGGGTGTTTGATACCAAACACTCTGAGATTATCAATAAAAGTGTCCAGGATCATGTAACCATGTGGATCATAATCCATGATATTTATAATTACAATACGATCATGTTTCCAATATTCCGGGACTTTCTTTTTGAAAGCTTCACAGAAATATTCACAGGTCATCATGCTGGGCTGTCCTTCGGAAGAAATAATAGTTACTCCAGCATGATCCTGCATTTGCTGTAAAAACTGGTAATGTGATCTTTTTTCTGCAAGAAAAATAATATGAGGATTATACAAACCCACATTCCACAATCCATATTCATAAAGTTCAAATTCACCATATGAAAGAATCCGGTGTTCTACCATTTCAGCAAGTCTGCTGGATACGGTTTTATAATGGTTTGTTCCATCGAGAAGATCAAGCCGGCTCAGAGTTGGTTTGATCATATACCATAATGATCTAACATTTCCGCCTTCAATTGGGCTGTCTTCACCGTCTCGAATATACTCTACCTGCTGGTAAAGAAAGTTCACAATCAAGTCACTAACAACGATAGTGTCACCAGCTTCTGTTGAAAATTCTTCGAACAATTCTGGAATTTTCATGTACATGATGTCTTTATCAATGTGCCTGATATTCATGTCCATCATCCAGTATTGAGGAAGTGAAAAAGGTGTCACATGCTGTAAAGTCTTAACATCATAATACTTCTGCACCTTTTCATAAAAGGATTTGTTCAAATCAAATTTCAAACCGTTGTGGGAAACAAGTGTATATTCCTTATCGTTTTTAGCAATAACAGAAGCAATATGATTCAAGTTGACTCTCAGGCCAGATGCAGTATGGAACCATCCAGGAAGTGTTGAAACAAGTTTTACCATGTCAGTATAGGATTTTGCAGCAGTATATTTTTTATCCCCGATTGAGCAAATTGCATTTCCATGATCTGATTTAAAAGCAATCAATTCAGAAGTATTTGAAAACAGGAAACCATTCTCTGTGATCAAAGAAACTAGTTTCCCAGTTTTGAGTTTATGAGTAATTGCCCCGACTTGCATTTATTCAAGCTCCATTAGTTTCTTGAATGCCTGGAGATTTCCAGTTGAGACAATCGCTTCCTCCTGGATCGAACCGTGAAACGTAACTTTCCAGGATCCTTTATCTTCTTCCTTGTAAAGTGATTTCACCGCATAGGTGTTGATACAGAAGGATTTATGAGAATGGAAAAATCGGGGATCCTTTTTGAGTTTCTCTTCCAGTCCAGTGAGGGTATCAAACCTGGTCCAACTGTTTCCGTCCAGATCATAGATTGCAAGGCGTTTTTCATCGGTCGTGATAAAAGCAATATTTTCAGGTCTTATGAAATACATTGCGTCAGCAGTTTGAACCGGAATGGATTTGAGTGGTGAAGCGATCCGCATTAGAAGGGCGAGAAGTAATTCCAGGTTTTCTTCCTTTTTCTTTGGCATGTGATACTCCTTTGGAAATATGATAATTTTCTATATTGTATCACATACTTAAAATGGCGGTGAAAGGTCAAAAATGACCATTTGGGAAACAAAATTAGCCCTTCTGCGTAGTAGTCGGTTTTGAAGGGTTTCGAACGATTTCAATTTGGGTTCAACTGGCAAGAAGTACTTGGTGAACGGTCAGTTTCGGGGTTTAACCGTTCCAGGAGCACAAGTACTCTGGTTTGGGGAGCTACTAATTTAACCGCTTGTTCCAGATGTTTTTTCCAATAATGTTTTATATTCTATCTGTACTTCAACGATTTTATTTTGAAACCTACGCGCAATCTTAAAATCACTACCAACATTAACATTTAGATAATTCAAAATAACAAATCCTAATGCGTACTCTTCTTCATAAGCCTTAGGTTCTCTCCATTGTAACTCTGAATCCCACTTTCCAGGTTTATTACTTATTCTTTGTTTTTCTGTAAATAATGGGAAAGTATCATTTACTAATTCTCTAAAGGTAGGCTCGTTTGAATTTTGATTATTATCCACCATTTTTCCAATATCCAAAATAAGTTTATCAATAATTTCATCATGTTCATTACTTTTCATCATCATTAAAATATCATCAAAACACCATAAATTTATTAAAAACAGAGCTTTCCCCTTATTTTTTTTTGGCTTTAAATATGCAGCGAATTTAAATTTATGAAGTTTCACATTCTGTTTTATTTTATTTGTATAAGCTTTAATTTTCATTTCTTTATTAGCTTTGTCGCTCTTTTCACGTTCTTTTTTTGTCATCATCAATTCTTCCAAAACAGAAAAAGGAAGTAAAAAGCAGAGCCACCAAATGAGACGAATATAAGATCGTAGTACAAGGGCAATTGATACGACTGCCTTTTCTTTATCTACAATGGTTTTAATTAAATTATTTTCTGCAAATAACTGTATATGTCTCTCGCAAAAAGGTGTTTTATGATTTGTATAAAGTTTATAATACAAGGATCTTTCTTTCTCACAACGTTTACCGTTCTCTTCAATTGCTATACACATCTCTTTCTCGCAACGTTTACCGTTCTCTTCAATTACTATACACATATTATCTTCAGATGAATCTCTTAATAATGATGAGAATTCATCTATCATAATGTTTGCGTCAGATTTTAAATACTTTTCATACAGAGCTAATGAAAAAATAAAATTTGTTAAAAAGAAAAAAACACCGATCAACCATAGTAAAACATAATATAAAAAACTACTTGTAGTGTACTCACCCCATGTGTCTTGATCTCTATAGGAATTTCCATCTTCATAATAAGCTGTAAAATATTTGTATTTTACTTCATATGTTGGGATAAAGTTATTTCCGATGAAATCTCTAAATATAGGATAATTAATGATTTGAAAAAACATCATGATTGCAATAAAAAAACCAATACCATTCCTTCCATCTTGTTTTAAACCAAAAAATTTAATTATACGATTTGAATAAAGTATCAAACAGGTGCTAATAATTATTAGTGGAAAATAATACGCTGATTTGTATATTTTTATTGTTAACAAAAAAAGATGAATTATAATTATCATACAAATTAAACCAATTATATAAGGTACAGCTACTATAAGTATCTTTTTAATTTCTTTTATCTCTTCACTAAGTTTTTCTCTGAATTTACTCACCTATTACAACTCCACATTACTAATTATCTGATATACCCTATATTGGTATGATTATCTCAATATTTAATATAGTATTCATTTTATAATAGACCCCCTAAAACATAATAAAAGTAAAAAGGGGTCATAATAGCAACTGGACAAAAAACGTCGATCCTAGAAATCAGCTCTCTAAAATAGGGCATTTTCATTAATCACACTTTTTCAGGCGTATTTTTTTAATACCATGTTTTTTCATCCAATGATAGAAATTTGTTTCTGAAGGACTGCTTGAAAAATAAAAATCGGTATTTTCTGAAATCCCGTGACATCAAAGGCCTCCTGTGTTTGCCTTGCCTCTCAGGACAGCTTCGCTTCCACTGGGTCGATACAAACAATCTTATGCAGATCTAAATTCAGAAAGATTAGCGATTTATTCACCTATTATACGCATCAACACATATTGCTTTCAAAAGAGATAAAAAATCCGGAGCATATTTATCATAATATTTTTTCTTTGTTGGAGAAGTAGGAATAGCTTTATAAAAATAATACGCTTTTAAAATCTGTATAGCTTTTTTCTTACGTTTGTTTAGAGCCCCCCCATTATGAAAGACAAAACTCCAGATACGATTTTTTATTTTTCTATTTTCCGGATAATTAGAAAGATTTATTTCATTTACCTTTCGGATTAATTTTTTAATGACCGTATTCAAAGGTACAGCATTCTGTCGAGTAGTATTATTACGTTGATTTCCGTTTCGCTGAAGCTTATTTTTCAAAATCATTTTTTGCAATTCAAAAGTTCTTTGGTCAATGACGGCTTGTTTCTGTACGGCTGAAGCACGAGTGCTCTGTAGTAGATCTCCAAGTCTCGATAAACCAGAACCAAATAAATTGTTTAAAAATAATGTGATGAATGCAAATAAAATCAACCTTTTCACCTAAGCCCCCTCATAAACAATATAACATCCTTCTCAATCTGAGCATTAATAATATCAATTTTCCGTTCTGGAATCTTAACGATCTTCAAAGCAGCACTCATCTTTTCTTCAGCATCGGATCTGAATTCAAACTGCTCTCCTTCCGGAAGTGAATTAAAATAATCCCAGACTTTCTGTTTCAGTAATTTTTCCTGATTTTTCTTTTCCTGAATATGGTCTTCCTTATCCTGGACGATCTTATCTTTCTTTTCTTTTACTTCCCTATTTACTTTTGCATAATCATTCTTTAAAGCCAGTTTTAAATACGCTGGATAGTTCTTATCACAGTTTTTATTCGCATACTCTATATTTGATACCAGAAAGTTCAGATCATTAAAATATGGCTCGATTTGACGATAAATCGAATTGATCTGGTATTTTTGTGGAAGACTTTTTAATATTTCCGCTGGAATCTCTTTGTTACCTTCTAGTAAGGAAAGTTGGTTATTTTCAATAATAGAGATCGGATTAGATAATTTAAACTTTTTATTTTTGTAAACTCTAAAGGTAATATGACTTATTTCACAAGATTCCACATCCTTTTTAAAGATAGGGTTTTCACAAAAAATATCTGTTTTTTCATTAATTTCATTAATCGCTTTTTTAATGACACTTCGATTTAAATATTTAAATTCATTATATTTATTTTCAGAAATCCCCATAAGCTCCCGAAATTGTTGAACGGTCAAAGTAGGAATTGCGGGAGCGTTAAAATAGTCTTTTAGAAATTCATATAAAATAATGGCGTATGTACATTTCAAATTTGAAATTAATTTAATATTCAGAGGAACATACATCTTAGGAGAAAGAATTTTTCTTTTTAAACGCTTTGAAAACTCAAAATCAGTATAATTACTACCTTTAGATATTCCTGCACTAGAAAGAAGAGAATTGATTTCCCAATCTTCATTATCTTTTTCGAGATAATTAAATTCAATAACAATTCCCATTAGATTTCTTAATTGCTTTTTTAAATCATCGTTCCCCTTCCTCGATATACCACATATTTTTTTTAAAGTAGAAGTTTTAATACAATATTCCTCTTTATCACCTTTCTTTTGAGCAATATAAACAAACAGGTTAATTATTTTTCTTTGTGTAAGAGTTAATTCTTTTGCATTCGTTTGAATTAAAGCACTTGCTTTTTTTATAATTAAAGATTTTTCTTTCATAAAAACACCTGCGAAAATTAAAGTTAAATTAACAATATCACAGGTGACATTGATTTGCAAAAATAATGTCACCTAGGGTACCAAATAATGTCACCTAGGGTACCAAATAATGTCACCTAGGGTACCAAATAATGTCACCTAGGGTACCAAATAATGTCACCTCTGTTTCCGAAAAGTGCCGCAAACAAAAGGGGGACAGAATACATAAACTCTTTAAACTCTTTAAACTCTTTAAACAACTACGTGAAAAGTTGTCGTTTTTTTAATAAAATAAGAAAAAAGAGGTACTGAATTTGTACTTATTAGGTACTAAATTGGTCCCCCTTCCATTTCAAATTTTAATACCGTCCACAGATAAAAAGAAAGAATAAACCAACCATCTAAAAAAACCGATAGAAGAAATATATTAAACCATTAAACAGGGAGAAAGAAGGTTAATGAAAGAACTAAAAGTAAAGCAGGTAGCGGAATTATTAGAAGTGTCTCAAATGACAGTTTATAAAAAGATTAAAAGGTTAAAACCTAGTCTAAAAGGCTTGATAATAAAGAAGAATCGTGTAATTCACTTAACCACAGAAGCAATAGAAATCATTAAAAAAAGTATAAATCCAAGAGAAATCAAAATAGATGAAGTCAATAATAGCAATGATTTAAACCAGGTTTATAACTCTTTAGAACTATTGAATGAAAGCTTTAAACAGCAAAATGAATACTTAAAAAATCAATTACAAGAAAAAGATAAATTGATGAGTCAAACTTCAAGAGAGAAAAATGAAATCATAAACAAATTAATTGATAGACAAGCAGAAAGTGAAGAAAAACTACAGACAATAATTATGAAGCTTACCCAGGATCTGGATCAAACCAGGAAGTTGATTGAAAATAAAACACCCACAGAAACCAAAAAAGAAGAAACAAAGAAAACAGATAAAGTAATTTCAATCAAAGAATTTGTAGAAACAAAAGTTGATAAAGAAATAGAGAAAAATAAGAAAAATGAAGATCCTACCCAGGGGAGTGCATATTCCGGCGCAAACCTGCCACCCGTTCTGGAAATAACCTGCCACTGATTCCGTTTTTTTCCTGCCACCCATTCCGGGAATAACCTGCCACTTTTGGCAGCTTTTTCCAGAATGAGTTTCAAACTATAAGCTAGATTTGAAAATAAGTCGTATTTTCCTGTAGTCCTACAGTAAGTTTTCCTATGATAAAGAAAATAAAATCATAGGAGGAAGTGAGATGGGTAGAAGGAGGATAAGTATGAGAAAAATCAGAGAAATAATGCGTTTATCAGAACAGGATTTAAGTTTGAGGAATATTGCCAAAATAGTCAAAGTCTCAAGACCTGTTATTACAGAATATTTGAAACAGATAAGGCGCGCTGGAATAAACTATAAAACTATCAAGGAATTAAGTGATGATGATCTTGAAGAAGTATTTGAAAGCAAAAACCAGAGAAGAACAAAACGTTTTCAAGAACTGGATGAGCAGTTTAAATATATAAGCTGTGAATTGAAGCGAGTTGGCGTAACTCTGTTTCTGCTTTGGCAAGAATATAAATTAAATCATCCAAGCGGATATTGCTACTCTCAGTTTTGTTTTTACTATCAAGTGTGGCGGGGAAAATCTGACATTTCTATGCATATGAACCATAAAGCAGGCGATAAAATGTTTGTTGATTTTACAGGAAAAAAGCTGTCATATTATGATCCTGTTTTACGAGAAAAACAGGAAGTTGATGTCTTTGTAGCAATACTTGGTGGTAGTCAGTATACCTATGTGGAAGCATCTCATAGCCAGAAAAAAGAAGATTGGATAAAAGTTAATAATAATGCTATTCGTTTTTTTGAAGGAGCTCCCAAGTGTATTGTTCCAGATAATTTGAAAAGCGGAGTTACAAAGCCTTGCTTCTATGAACCTGAATTGAACCCTACATATGCTGATTTTGCAGAACACTATAACACTGTGATAGTGCCAGCAAGATCAAGAAAACCAAAAGACAAGGCACATGTTGAAAATGCTGTTAAAATTGTATATCAATGGATTTATGCACCCTTACGTAATATTACATTTTTCAGCCTTGAAGATTTGAATGATGCAATCTGGAAAAAGCTAGATGAATATAATGATAAAAAGTTTCAGAAGTCAAATACAAGCAGGCGTAGACTATTTGAGGAAATAGAGAAAGAAACGCTTAAGCCTTTGCCTGATAAGAACTATGAATTAAGATATTTCCATGATGTCAAAGTACAATTCAATTATCATGTTGAACTAAAAGAAGATGGTCATTACTACAGTGTTCCATTTCGATTTGCACATGAAGAAGTGCGCCTGCGATTTACTTCATCCGTTGTTGAAATTTATCACCGAAACATAAGGATTGCTTTTCACAAAAGAATCCATGGAAGAGAAAAATATACAACACTAAAAGACCATTTGCCGCCCAATCACAGATTCTATAATGACTGGTCGCCGGAAAGAATGCTAAGTTGGGGGTCTGCAATCGGTGCGAATGTCCACCTTATGATTAAAGCAGTTCTTGAAAGTAGAAAGTACCCGGAACAGGCATTCAAGGTATGTCTTGGTATTTTGAATTTATCAAAAAAATATGGTGATACAAGATTGAACAGGGCTTGTGCCCGAGCACTTAATTTTAACGCAATATCTTTCAAAACAATCAATTCTATACTTAAAAATAACCTTGATAAGGTTGATGATAATAGCGAAAAACAACAATCGCTTCCTCAACACGAAAACCTGCGAGGGGGCGAATATTACAAAAAGGAGAAAAAGAAAAGTGAATAATCAAGGAACATTAGCAAAACTCGGAGAAATGAAATTACATGGTATGACCAGAGCATTTAGAGCAACCATGGAAACAGGACTAAAACAGAATTTCTCAGCGGATGAACTTGTTGCGCATCTTGTTGATACCGAATGGGATGACAGAAAAAACAAAAAAGTTAATCGTTTAGCCAGAATTGCTAGATTCAGATATCAGGCATCTCTTGAAGAAATTGATTTTGCTCATCCAAGAAAACTGGATCGTAATCAGATACTCAGACTTTCAAATTGCACCTGGGTTAAAAATGGAGAAGCAGTTATCTTGACCGGTAAAACCGGTCTTGGAAAAAGCTTTATCGCAACAGCACTTGGAATGCAGGGATGTTGCTTTGGATTTAAAACACTATATTTTAACTGTGGAAAATTATTTTCTATGTTGAAGATGGCTCATGCAGACGGAACTTATCCAAAGCTAATTAAAAGATTTGCTAAGACAGATATTATTATTCTTGATGACTTTGGATTGCATCGCTTTGACTTGGAAAGCCGACTGACATTACTCGAAATCCTTGAAGACAGACATGGAAGAAAATCTACTATTATTGCTACGCAGTTTCCTACAAACAAATGGCATGATGTCATCGGAGATCCAACTATTGCTGACGCAATTTGTGATCGACTCATACATACTGCACATAGAATTGAACTTGATGGAAAATCTATGAGAGATCCAAAAAATAAAAAGGAGGAAAAAAATGAAAAAAATCATTGACCAAACCTGCCACTTTGAATAAATTGGATTAAGGAAATACGACACCGATTTCAGGTGGCAGTTTATTTCCGGATCGCCTGGCAGAATTTATCGGAATACGCAAATACAGACAACTGTTGTTTGTATTTTCGAACTATTGAAAATGTCATTTTGAATTATTATTACAGGACGACGAAAACCTGGTTCAGATCCTTCAGGTTCTCCTAAATCAAGCCAATATATTTCT
>Ga0222627_1000563_pt1 | contig 15233 bp, 14 predicted proteins | sample AntAcemetageno93_FD_179859 | JGI IMG/M metagenome (GOLD analysis project Ga0222627, IMG submission 179859) | Saline water microbial communities from Ace Lake, Antarctica - #93 | ecosystem: Environmental > Aquatic > Non-marine Saline and Alkaline > Saline | place: Antarctica: Ace Lake | collected... | reverse complement strand
ACCTATCTGGGCGGCGCCGGCAGTGATTATGGCAGAGACATTACTATTGATACGGCCGGAATTATATACATTACGGGCGACACCAGTTCTACTGATTTTCCCACAGTGAATCCCTATCAATCGTCTAACGCGGGAGGTACTAACGACGCATTCGTTACCAAGTTCAGCTCAGACGGCTCCGCGCTTCTTTACTCTACCTATCTCGGCAGCAGCGACGCCGGCGGATGGGGCGGCCATGATGCGGGTTACGGAATCGCTGTAGATACAAGCGGTTACACGTACGTAGGGGGCCGGACCTACTCCGGTGATTTCCCTACGGTGAACCCTTACCAGTCGACTAATGGCGGAGGAAGGAGTGGTTTTGTTACCAAGTTCAGCACCAGCGGCTCTACTCTCGAATACTCGACTTATTTGAGCAGCGAGAGCAACGATTACATCTCTGCCTTAGCTATCGATACTGCCGGGTCGGCGTACGTTGCTGGTAATACCTACGGTTATCAATTTCCTCTTGTGAACGCCTACCAATCAACACTTTGCGGTGGCGGTGATGCCTACGTCACCAAGTTCAGCACCAGCGGCTCCACGCTCGACTACTCCACTTATCTGGGCGGCAGTAGTCTGTACGATATCGCTTACTGTGTTACTGTCGATGAAGCCGGTTCGGCCTATGTAGGGGGGCGAACCAGTTCCAGTGATTTCCCCACGGTGAACCCCTACCAGGCGGTTTACGGGGGCAGCTACGATGTATTCTTCACCAGGTTCAGCGCCAGCGGTTCCACTCTCGAATGTTCCACCTATCTGGGTGGCACCGACAGTGAGTATGCCTACGGTATTACTATAGACACCAACGGGAACACCTACATCGCGGGTTTTACCGAGTCCGCCGATTTTCCCACGACTGATTCCTATCAGGCGGCTAATGCCGGCGACCGCGACGCCTTCATCGCCAAGATGTTTCTGGCATACACCACGCCGACACCAGATAAAACACCAACCCCCAGTGTGACGCCCACACCTTCAGTGACACCCACACCTTCAGTGACACCCACACCATCAACGACGCCCACACCTTCAGTGACACCCACACCATCAACGACGCCCACACCTTCAGTGACACCCACACCTTCAACGACGCCCACACCATCAACGACGCCCACACCTTCAACGACGCCAACACCATCAACGACGCCAACACCATCAACGACGCCCACACCATCAACGACGCCCACACCATCAACGACGCCAACACCTTCAGTGACGCCAACTCCTTCAGTGACGCCAACACCATCAACGACGCCAACACCATCAACGACGCCCACACCTTCAACGACGCCCACACCATCAACGACGCCAACACCATCAACGACGCCCACACCTTCAGTGACGCCCACACCTTCAGTGACGCCAACTCCTTCAGTGACGCCAACTCCTTCAGTGACACCAACGCCCACCGTAACGCCAACTCCTTCGACGATTCCAACTTCAAGCGTGACACCGACACCGGAGGGATTTCTTACGCCCACTCCCACCCCCACGACTACGCCCAGTATAACTCCGACGCCCTCCACTACCCCGACAACGACGCCCACTTCAACGCCAATACCTCCACCCTCGGCGCCGACCGGGCTCAGGGCGTTTGCCGGGGCCGATAATATCAAGTTATCCTGGGATCCCAACCCCGAGTTCTATTGTGATGGTTATAATATGTACCGTTCAGCTTTCGCCGGAGGGGAGTATGTCGGGATCAATGACCGGATGATCAACAATACCTGGTATCGGGATACCGATCTGCTCTTGAACCAGACCTGGTATTACCGGGTTTCCGCGCTTAATTTCGATGGATTGGAGAGTGCTCTTAGTGGTTATGTCTCGGCAACAACGGGTCAGATTGTGACCTTGATGTCCGATTACCGGGGTAAAGCAGATAGCGTGGTCACCCTACTGATCAACACGGAGAACGCCAATGGCATAGCCGCCGCTTACGGTCTGGATGTGGAGGTCACCTATGATACGGAGATCTTGACTCCGCTGGTTCAGTGGGATCCGGCTACCGAGGTGGAGACCGTGGAAAAAACCGTTCTGACCCAGGACCTGATTGTCAGCACTAACAGTCAGACCGCGGCCGGGCAGATCAATATTGTCGGATACAGTACCCAGACCCAGGGGATTACCCTGGTAGGTGAAGGCCATCTCTTTGATGTCAAATTCCATGTCTCCGAATTCGCGAGCTCGACCGATCCGGCTCTTCATACTTTCACCGATGTCACCTTCCGGGATTTCAACCAGCAGACTCTCCCGGTAGATTTTACCGATACCGCTACTTTTACCGTGGCGTCCACCTACCTCCGGGGCGACCTGACCGGTGATGGGGTGGTAGACGATGATGATGTTGCGATGGCTTTGATGATTGATGTCGGGATGATAATACCTACTCCAGACCAGTTGATAGCCGGAGATCTCAACGGGGACGGAGTGATTGACTCCGCCGACATCACTCTCATTTCAAGATTGATAAAGGGCTTGCCGGTGAACCCCGGGGGTTCCAGGACCGAGAAAAGCCAGGCGGATTCTTACAACCTCACGGTTGGCGATGGTACCGGCTATCCGGCAGATTCGGTTCGGGTGCCGATCCGGATTAACGATGCTTCCGGCTTTTCCGGGGTTGACCTGCGGCTTGATTTTGATCCATCGGTTCTCACAGACTTTACCGCTTATACAACTCCCCTGACCGGTGACTTCGACCTCACCTACTACTACCAGGTTGACTCGGGCTGGATAAATATCGCCCTGTCCCGAAGCAATAATTTAACTGAAGAAGATCAAGGGGATTTAGTGGAGATTGGATTCCAGGTTCAGAGTGGGGCTCGGCCGGGAATGACCAGTGTTTTGCACCTGGCCCAACAAAAGCTGAGCGGTCAGTTCGGGGGAGATAAGAGCTGGGAGTTTGACGTAACCTCTCAGGATGGCCTTTTTCAGATAATAGGGACTCCCTCACCGCCACCTACCACAACGCCCACCCCTTCGGCGACTCCCACACCAACATCGACTCCCCTGCCTACGTCTACGCCGCCCCCCTCGGCTATCCCGACACCGCCCCTCACCCCCACTCCGATCGCGACCCCGACACTGCCGCCACCCACCGCGACCCCGTATCCCACCCCGGAGTACCTGGTTCTGGCCTCCGGCGACTATGACGGCGACGGGATCTCCGATATCGCGATCTTCCGGCAGGATTGCGGGCTCTGGTCGATCAAAGGACTGGGGAACACCTACTTCGGCAAACTTTTAGACCTCCCGGCCCCCGGGGACTATGACGGTGACGGGCTTCTCGATGTTGCCATATACCGTCCCTCTTCCGGACTCTGGGCAGTAAAAAATATCACCCGGTTCTACTTTGGCGGGGAAGAAGATCTGCCGGTCTCCGGAGATTACAATGGCGATGGGACCTGTGACTCCGCTGTGTTCCGTGAGTCTAACGGACTATGGAGCGTCCGGGGAGTTACCGCGCGCTACTTCGGAGCCAACGGAGATCTCCCGGTTCCCAACGATTACGACGACGACGGGACGACGGATATAGCCATCTTCCGGGGGTCATCCGGTCTCTGGGCGGTACTGGGTACAACCCGTTGTTATTTTGGAAAGGCCGGCGACCTGCCGGTCCCGGGTATATATAAATGGACCGGGTCTTTCCCAAATATCCCCGCTATTTATCGTCCCGCCACTGGACTCTGGGCCAGCCGTGCTGAAACCCGGTTCTATTATGGAACCCAGGGAGATAAGTCGCTGACAGGGGATTTTACCGGCGATGCTCTGGACAACAACGGAATCTTCCGCAGCAATCTCGGTCTCTGGGCTATCCGCGACGTGACCCGGGTATATTACGGAAGGGATGGGGATACTCCATTAAGCCGATAAGCCAATTCAATTTGATCAGAAAAAGGGACGGCTCTTTCTTATTATTGATTGAGCCGTCCCTTCTTTTCCTGTAATCAACTTCTTCTCCCCCCGGATTCACAGTTAGAATCAGTTGGCTCCGAATCCATATTATCTCCACCATAAATTCTTCGTCATCGACGGCAAGATAGTAATCACCGGCTCCTTCAACCCGACCAAGCACGCCGGCAACGCCAATGACGAAAATATGCTGATTATCCATCACAGCGGCGTAGCCCGGAAATACCTGAAAGAGTTCGATCGATTGTGGGAGAGGCGGTGGGAGTAAGGAAACCCGAGAAATCTGGGGTCCTCACTGAATGTATATCCTTATTGTGCCCCCCAGCCTGCCGTAGACTGAAAATTCAAACAAAAGCAGGGGCTAAAGTTTCTTCCTGAACTAAAAAAGGATTGTTTTTCCTCATCAGAGGCCAGGGAATTGTCTCTATCGCTTTCTCCGGATGTCTATATTTTAAGTCGCTTTTAACGGCATCTCTGAATTTTTTAAAATCCGCCGAAAATGCGTTTGTTTGGCTAAATAATTGCCTTACTCGAACTTTTAAAAGTTTAAGAATATATTTATCCGCCTGGGATAGAATCACTCTTCTAATATTCAAATCCGTCGCGGCATCAAAACACAATTTGCCACGTTCCCGCCGCGCGACTGTATTTGGAGAAACTCCCAACAGTTGAGATAATTCTACCTGGGTCAAGTCATTGGATTGTCTCAAAAAACGGAGATCTTCTCCGCTCAGGGGTTGAGGATTTAATATGACATCTACAAAAATCACAGCCAGTAGTTCCTGCATCCTGAATATTTCAGGGACCATAACTTCTTTATGATGCGGGCAGTACTCAAGGTATATATTACCAAGATACACATTGGAAAGTCCTGATTCGGTAAAGTGATAATTTGAAGACTTCCTCCGATTTAACTCAACTCCACATTTCGGGCATTTCATTTTTTCCACCTACTTCTTTTTAGAGGATAGGCCGTTATAAATACAACGGTCTGTTTGCTCTCAAATGATAATACAAGTTCAAATTTCTCTTTTCTTTTTCTTCCAGATGACCATCCCTGGAGGAGATATCTCCATTCTCTTGTTTTCTCAGTCGGTGGCTTCTTTCCTACTATCTTTCCCGATTTGGCAATCTGCAGTATTCTCGTATAATTGAGTCCTCTAAATCTCTTTCGACAATATGCGCTAAGTTCCGGGCTAATACGAATCTGATATTGTGAATCGACTTTTTCTTTTTCCAAAATTGCTCTTAATAGACCATCCGCCTGTCTCTTACTCTTCCGGGGGAAACCATTATAATCAGATAAAATTATAATGCCCTTTTCCATAATAATGGTTTCAAGTTAAATCTAAACTATACGGCACGTATAGTCAAGAGGTTTTTTATTTTTTTATCGGAACCCAATTAAAACGTTACATACTCATCAGTCGGAGAAGAGGGCGTTTTATTCCAAAAAAATGAAAAAATATGAGTATTTTTTGATCCAGGGCAAGAATCAGTGAGATTCGGGAATGATAGAGGGGAAAATCCCTGCGGTTGGAATGGCTAGTTTTGAACCGACCGGTGACACTTCATCGCCGGAACTCCTTTGATTGTTTCCTCCATGACTCGGGTAGTGCAACTCGCCTTATATGGATTTGGACAGTACTCGATATCAAAATAAGTTAACAACTTAACAACGTCCCCTTATATTTTCCTGAACGTGGCGGGAAGGATTTTGTTATAGTTTGAGCATAAGGATGTCACGGAATTGGAGCGGGGGATTGAGGATGTAGGATGACAATGCCTGGTATTATCTAGCCGAGTGACCGCGCGGAAAGACAGGGAATCGGCGAAGAGATCATGATACCGGTTGGTCAGATGGTAGCCAAAGCAGTAGCGGCCCTCATCGGAATCAGAACCAAGCACATAAAAAACCCATACGCGATATCGGGGAGTAAATCAGGTCTATCAAGAGGCTATTAGTCAATAATCAATGTCCACCCCTGATCCCTTCGAACACAGTTGGTCGATGGCGCTAAGTATGGCTTTTCCTTGTGTCGTTAGACGGTATTTCTGGGTCGGACTCCGTGGTGAGTCGGGTTGGGTCATTTCAACAAATCCCGCACCTAGGACGGGTTTCAAGTAATCGTAAAGAAAGGTTGGTCGATGGCGTAATCCAAGAGAATACATTGCATCGCGTGCCCCCAGAGAGCCACCTTTCAAGCAAGCTAAGATCCGTTTTACTTGTTCGGTTACTTGTTCGGTTACTTGTTCGGTAGATTCTTGAATCCTGATTTTTCGGATCAGGGGAACGGTAAAACGGATACGCATTCCAATTTCCCTGATTTTTAGATCAGGTAATCCCAGTTCTTCCGCTTCACGGAAAATACGGGGTATGCCACTCCCCCACTGTTCAATCAGATTGAGTTCTCGAAAGATACGGGCTATGACATGATTCCGGATTTTAGAAAGGCCCTGACGCATATCCTCAAAGGTCATCCCGGGGAGCAATATGCCGGGAGCCGCTCAAAAAAACGTCAACCATTAGCAGGGTATTGCCTTCAATGGTGGTCATTTCAACATTTGGCACCAGGCGGGGGCTAATAGAATCGGCAATCAAATTACATAGGCGCTCTTCCTCATCAAGGGGATTTTTGATTCCTACCGGGGATCGAGTTTTATCGTCCACACCAATGATCATTCTACCACCGGCAGAGTTGGCGAAGGCAACCATGGTTTTTAACAGATTCTGTGGTGATGATAGGTCGCGTTTGAACTCAAGGGTCTTGCCCTCGCTGCGCTGAAGAAGTTCAGATCCATTCATTTTTTCAATCCCGCGCCCCCGGGCTCCAACTATTCCGACCCGGAAGAACGCATTGGTAACATTGAGATTTAGATTTATTATTATTCCTCACACTCATTAGTCGGAGAAGTGGCTGTTTTATTCCAAAAAAATGAGAAAATCGCGGATGTTTTCCATTTTGGAAAACAATCTATGGGATTATCTCAATAAAAAGCAGCAAGTTGCGAAGTTGCCTCCATCCCCTAATATCCCTAATATTCATTGGGCTGCTGGAATGGAATTTTAGTATTATTCCTGCGGGGAAAACGGCCTTAGAAGCGTTTTTTGACCCCGAAAAACTCGCTTAAGACCGATATTTTAAGCTTTCAGTGAACCCCGTTGCCCCGTGATCGTATCTGGGTTGTTGTAGCCGCGGTCGGTGACCGCGGATGACAGGGGCCGCGGTCAACCGACCGGGGCTACAGTGTCCGAGGCCACCACGGAAAATCTGGATGAAGCATAAGACAACGGGGTTCACTGAAAGCTTACCCGATATTAGGCCATAATTTTCAGGGAACTTGTTGTATTTCAACATGTTAGTGTGGTCCCCCCTTTCCGACTGGGCCATTGTTCTTAATCCCAGCCTCAATCTGCTGAGCAGAGGGCAACTCGGCTTTTAACTTCGCAGGTAACATACGATACGTTGCCACTCCCATGGGCTTGTTTGTGTCGCGCAGGGCGTATTCAACCACAATCTTATTTCGTTTCTTACAGAGAATTATCCCGATGGTCGGATGATCTTCAGTATGTCGGAGCTTATCGTCGACCGCCGACAGGTAAAAGTTCATTTTACCGGCAAATTCCGGTTCAAACGGGACCACTTTCAGGTCAATAATAATGAAACATCGCAGGTGAAGATGGTAAAATAGAAGATCCATGAAATAATCTTTACCGCCTACTTCAAGATGGTATTGTTGGCCGATAAAAGAAAAGCCTTTGCCGAGTTCCATCAGAAAATCCTTGATTCTATTGACAAGAGAATCTTCTAACTGCCGTTCTGAGATGTCGGTGCCAAGCCCAATAAAACCAAAATTATAGGGATCTTTGATAAGTTGACGGGCTAAATCAGACTGAGGGGTGGGGAGCGTAGCAGAAAAATTGGTCAGCGCTTTACCCTGGCGTTCATATAGACCTGTTTCAATCTGGTGAACAAGGACAGCTCGGGACCAACCATGTTCTATTGTCTGCCGGGCATACCATAACCGTTTGATAGAACTTTTTAGTTTTTCAACCAGCACCACATTATGAAACCAGGGAATTTCCGTAATTTCCGGCGGAATTATTGAGCCATCCAATTGTCGCGCAAGCTGCGCGAGTGCCTTCGTATTTAAATCTCGCGCAGCCTGCGCGAGATTTTTACCCTCTAATACATAAGCAAGGAAAAAGGCGCGCATGCGCCAGAGATTGCTACCGGAAAACCCGCGTAAATCAGAAAATTCGCTCCGGAGATCTTCTCCCAGACGTTTAACAACGGATTTCCCCCATCCTTTTCTATTTTGCTGGAGAATTATTTCTTTCCCGATCTCCCAGTATAATTGGATCAATTCTCGATTTACCGCCAAACCTGCTTTAATCCTCGACGTTTGAATCCGTTTCTTAATATTATCAAGAAGCAGGGGGTAACTGGAAGGTGGTGCGGGATCATGCCGAATTAATGCCTTCTTTTTATGTTTTTGCTTTTTCTTATTAGAAATTTTTGATGTGATTTTCGGTCGATAGTTCATACCTCAATACCTTTAAGCTTCCTTTAATTATCGTTTAAGAGATCCTATAAATTCGGACGAATATCGGTTTCTTCCATCTATATAATATTCATCCACTGCTTTGAATTCACCGTTGCATATACCAAAATCGGATTGGTATATCCTTGACCTTCTCGATTAATATGAAGTTGTGGCTCCAGGGCAGCCCCAGCACAACCCGGGATATAGCTTCCGTGCCAAGGGCCGAAACAGGATGTAAAAGTGCCACAGACTGTGGCACTTTTTTGGCTCTGCTGGAATCTATCGATTGGGGCATATCCTGTATCGCTATTGGAATGAGCGCGGGGTACTCTCGATAGAAACGGATCATGCGTTTAAGATTCCGCTTAGAGAAACCTTTAATCTTGGGCAAATCATTGCGCAGATCCCGGTAGAGGCGCGGGATCACACTGGCACCCCAACCTTCGACATCCTGTCGAATCTGTATAATCCTTCCGACATCCCAGTATAGTATCAACATCTCACGGTTGGCTGAGAGAACCGCCCGAGTCTGTGCTCGGCGTATCCGCCCCTTGATGTCGTCGAGTAGCAAAGTATAGTTAATAACCTCACCTGTCATTTGAAGTCCTCCCATAATTTTTCAGGCACTTATAAGGGCCACTTCGAATTTACCAGTGCAAAATAAATTAGACTCATATTAACAGTCGGAGAAGTGAGCGTTTTATTCCGGAAAAAATGAAAAAACCGCGGATTATTTCCAAGACATGAAGGCAATCAACGAGATTACTTCAATAAAAAGCAGTAAGTTGCAAAGTTACCTCCGTCCCCTAATATTTTATTCAAGAGGAGGCTAAGATGAGATTAATCAGTTTGACTGATAGGAGGGATTTCGTTATAGTTTGAGCATGAGGATGTCCCGGAATGGGTGGGTGGAATTTAGACTGTGAAATGACGATGCCTGGTATTATTTGACACTGACCGTGTAACCGGCCGGGAAGAAATGGAATCGGCCAAGACATCATGATCCCGGTTGGTCCGATGGTAGCGGTAGCCAATACCATAGAGAATGACCCGGGAATCAGAATCAAACGCATAAAAAGAAAATCAAGAAGCTATATCGGGGAGTCAATCAGGCCCATTAAGAGGCTATTAGTCACTAGTCAAGGTCCAGCCCTGGCTCCTTCCGGCCCTGGATCCTTCATAAGTTTGACTAAGTGGGGAGGAGAATTAAAAGAATTATTGCCCGGCTTTAAACTTAGTATTTGGGGTGTGACCCTGATTTTTCCTGGTTTAATAATTTACCAAGCTGCAATAATTCCGTTGGGGCAACAGCCCGTCCGGGTTTGACACTGATTTATTTATTATGATGACTAAAAAATTTTCTGGTTTTTTATCTTCTTATCCTTATCAGTTTATATCCCGGGTATATTCCCGCCGGGCAACAAAGCGTTGCGGATACCGGATATGCTGAAGTAAAGAGCTATCTCTCTCAAGGTGACCCTGTTCAGCAGTTGCTCTCTCCCGAGGGGGTATTCATCGCGGTCTTCAACGATGATGTTGCTGGCTGGGTGAAAGAGAAACTCGATCAGCCGCTCCTGGAGAAAATATCGCTGGCCCTGAAGCCTTCCCTGGATATCGAGCTGGATAAAAGAGGATTTGCCCCTGCCGCGCCCCGAAGCACGAAAGGGAAGAAGGATGATACCAACTACAACGCGATCTGGGTGAGAGATAATGTTTGGGTCTACTGCTCTCTATCTCAAGATCCGGCCCGGCAGGACGACGCGAAGAGACTGCTCCTGGCTCTCTGGGACTATTACGCGACCGCTCCCCAGATCAAGCGTTTCCGCGACGTCATTGCTGATCCCGCTCTCTCCTGGGATCAGATGGCGATGCCCCATATCCGTTTTGACGGCAGTTCTCCGGATCTGGGCGACGTTATGGTGGATGGCAAACCCCAGGTTTGGAACCACCGCCAGATCGACGCCCATGGGATCTTCTTTACCGCGCTCGGTGAGGCCCTGTTCCAGGGCTTGATCGGTCCTGAAGAATTGACCGGCGATCGTTTGAAAGTTCTCAGCCTCTACCCGCTCTTCCTGGAGCGGATCCGGTTCTGGGATTACGAAGATGCCGGCGCCTGGGAAGAGCTGCCGCGGAAGAACACCTCCAGTATCGGGCTGGCCACCCGGTCACTCCAGGTCTGGCGGGAGATTTTCCAGGGAGATCCGACTCCTGCGGTAAAACCTTTCCGGCTCCTCTTCACCGGGCTTCTGAAAAATTCGGATCGGGAAGTGGTGGACCAGTGGTCGAAGACCTCGTTCGATCGATTGATTGAATCCGGACTCAAGACCGTGAAAAGACAGTTAAAGTTAGGGGGAGAATCCCCCGACTATGATCCGGAAGATATTCACTTCCGTCTGGCCGACAGTGCCTTGATCTTCCTCATCCAGCCATTCCCTCTGCGGGGACTGAGTGAAGAGGAAGAGAGAAAGGTCCTGCTGATCGTGGAGCGGCTGGTCCGTCCCTGCGGGGTGCTTCGTTATGAACGCGATAGTTACCAATCGGGAAACTTCTGGATCAAAACTCCCGCGGAAAATACGAAAGGCCGTGCCGCGTTAACCGGGGATACGTCTTCCAAGAATGCTTTTCTCGAGCGCCTTCGTTCCCTGATCCCCGATACCGAGGCCCAGTGGTTCTTTGATAGTCTCCTGGTTTTGGCCCGTCTTCACCTGGCGACCGCCACCAATGACCCTGAGTTAAGGCGCCAGGACCTCTATCAGGCGACGGTCCATCTGAAACGGGCTATGGGGCAGATCACGGGAGATGACCTCACCGCGGACGGTCAGGCCGTTAGCCCCGGCCAATTGCCCGAGAGTATCAATACCGTGGTGATTGAGGGCAATAAGTACTGGCTCCCTTCTCCGATTGTTCCCTTGAACTGGTCCAAAGCCGCCTTGAATATGGCCCTCCATGAATACGCCCGCGTTGCCCGGGGAGGTGTGGTTTTAAGTCATTAGTGCAACAGCTTGAATTCCAGGGATAATTCTGGGGCTACCATAAATAATTCGGCAGCCTCACAAGCGAAAATTAATAATAATCAAGTAATATATCCCCGAAGTTACCAAAATTTGAAAGACCAAATAGTCAAGATTAAAGATTTGACCCCAAATGCGGAGGGTCCCGTCCTGATATAGGTTGTCACATACAAAGCACATCCCCCCGGGGTTTATCCCCGGGGAATGAGAGTTCAATAGGCTAATCTGGAAGATAACAAAATACGGCCCATGCCCATCCCCCACCTCGATCAAATCGCCTGGAATCTCCCTCTTTATGCCAGATAATTACTTTACAGAAAAAATGGGATTTAATTCAGATTTCTCTTGACTAATTTGGAGAGGAGAGATATAGTTACTCCGATTCTGAGAATCATTTTAGGGCGATCAGGAATCTCCTTAAAAATGAAATATCGGTTCACAAAAAAAAATTTGTCTTAATTGAATCACCCGCCCGTTTTTCCCGGCGGGTTTTTTGTTTTCTGAAGGGGACTCAGGGGAAGTTTTAAAGGGCAAGTTGTAAGCGCTCCTCAGGAGCGGCCCAGGCATAATATATATTAACTAAGAAGGAAACAGATCAGCCATATCCATAAGGAGACTTTTCCTTTTAGCTTACGCGGAAAGAAGTTATGAACTTGAAGTCGCAATTTGCGACTTCAAGTGATGAGAACCTTTCGGGAATTCAGGGTAGATTAAAGAAATATAGATAGTTGGATAGAAAAATTAAAAGAATTATTAACCGGCATTAAAACTTAGTATTTGGGGTGTGACCCTGTTCTTTCATTCATAGCCAGATATGATGGATTATTGCGTTTGCCGGTCGGATTGAAAATCATCGGGAAAAAATTCAAATTCAGGTTAAGGGATCAGAAGACTGGAAGCTCTTCTGAAAAAAAGAGAGGAGAAGAAAAAATGAGATTAATGATTGCTGTTTTCATTATTGCCGCGATCTTAGCCGGCGGCTGCGCGAGCTGGAAGAAAGATTCTATGAAAGAGCCTGATGCTTATTATAATTCAACCGGGGAGACTCACTATGAAAGAGAACCAATGACAATATTCTCAACGGATGATGATGAGGATGACGATTTATTACCCCGGTTTGAAGATATGGATTGAACAGGAAGACCTCGATAATCAATAACGCGGGAGATGATGATTAAATTCCTCCAGACGATTTGAATCTATAATAGCACGGCAAAATTAGTTTATCTGTTCGGGAGTTCTATATGAAACGTTATTGTATAATTCTGATTCTGATATGGGGGGTGATTTTCTCCGGCTGTGCCCGGACACCGGAATCCACGCTAGTGCCTCCGGGTATTCAGACCCCGGATCGAGAGTATAGTGAGAGGGCAGAAAAAACTCTCAAAATCGCAGAAGAATATTTTGAGGAGGGTAAGCTCCCGGAGGCGATCGACCGATACCGGGAATTACTCGGAGAGGAGGAACTCGATAAGGAACTCTATGTTGATGGGTCTACCGGTCTGGTCAGGGCGCTCATCTATGATGACCAATGGGAAGAAGCGCTGGCTACTGCCCAGGAGTCGGTCTTGAAAATTAAGGACAGTGCTCCCCTCTACTCCTCCTTGGGAAGCGCCTATTACGCACTGGAAGATTATCAACTGGCGGGCGAGGCTTTTCTCCAGGCAGTAGAACTAGACTTGCATGACCCTTCCGCGAATTATGGCCTGGGGAAGATATGCTATTTGCAGAAGAAAACAAAATTGGCAAAACTATTCTTCCAGAAGGCAATCCGGTATAAGGATGATATCCCCAAGTTCTATATGGCCCTGGCCGACATTTTTCTTGCTGAAAGAAATTACGCTAAAGCCATCGAATATTTTGAAATATACCGTTCTTTCGACCTTAAATACGACAAGAAAACAAAGCAGCTAGTGGAAGCGTACGTCAAGGTTCTCAAGGCCTTCGGGGATGATCCGCCTTATCAGGTCTTCGCCCCCGATGTCTTTGAGATCCCATTTGAATTACTCCTGGAGTTACCGGTGGTCGAAGCAAGTATCAATGGGCACGAGCCCCGCAAGTTTGTCTTCGACACCGGGGCGTCAAAAACTTGTATTGACAAAGAATACGCCCGGCAGATCGGATTAAAAGCAATCGCTCAAATCGAGGGGAAGGGGATAGCGCATGATATCAGGGTATCATGGACTAAACCGGATTCTGTCAGGTTAGGAGAATTTGAGATTCGAAATGTACTTTCGGGAATTGTTTCCATGAGACCCATGTTGGACCACCTGGAGAGTAAGAAGGAAGAAGGACTTTTAATGAGTTCGGATGAAGAGATACTGGAACTTACCGGAGTGATCGGGGTCGGCAACCTGTTCAAAGATTATTGTGTTACACTGGACTATAAGGAACAAGTAATCCGTGTCGCCAGTGATCCGCCGGATGGGGAAGCTGTTCCAGTGTTAAAAATGCAGATGTTTATCAGGGGTTCAATGCCTTATCTATTTTGCGCGGTGGCAGGGAAGACGCCCCGGCCGTTTACTATTGATACTGGCGCTGGAAGAACATCGTTATATACTGACTACACGAACCTGGAAAAGATTCCATTATCCCCGGCACCGGAAACCTCCGGCGCGGCCGGAATTGGAGGCTATCATGATAGAATGGTGGTTGAGGAAGGTGACATTTTAGTCGGGAACTTGTATGTAACAATATCCCCGCTGACGGTAATAACCATGGATCGAGAAATTGAGCGTGTATTAAAGTACGGAGTAATTGGCAACGATATCCTGAAGCACGTCAACCCGACATTCGACTTTAAGAATGCCATGCTGATAGTGCCCGTGCCGGATGAAGGGGTAAAAGCAAAAAATATTCAATGATCAAAGAAAACCAGGAGTCAGAGTAGCGCACAGAGCAAGAACCTTAGATTGATAAAATCATGTCTCCATCATCAACGCTCCATTCATTGCTTCTCACTTTTTTGGTCTTCGCCCTGATCTTCCCCGCGGGCATCAGGGCCGGAGAACCCGTTAAAACTCAGATTAATCTTCTGGCCGCGCCACTGCTGGAGATGGGGTATGCCACCGGCATCGTGGTTGGGGTGATCGAAGGTGATAAGGATACGATATTCAGCTACGGCACTGTCTCCCGGGATTCTCGGGATGCGCCCGACGGTAAGACGGTCTTTGAGATCGGTTCCGTCTCCAAGACATTCACGGCCCTCCTCCTGGCGGTTCTGGCGGTAGAGGGGAGGGTGGGACTCGACGACCCGGTCCGAAAGTATCTCCCTGATTCGGTTACTGTTCCCCGGAAGGTTAAGCATGAAATCACATTGGCTGACCTGGCGACGCACACATCGGGGTTGCCGCGGATGCCCGACAATGTCGAGCCGGAGGATCCGCTCAATCCCTACGCTGACTATACCGCGGAGAGGATGTACTCATTTCTCTCAGGCTATGAACTGCCGCGTTCTCCCGGCGAGATATACGCCTACAGTAACCTGGGCTCGGGACTCCTGGGCCACATCCTGGCCCTACGGGAGAGAAAGGATCTGGAGGCCTTAATCCGGGAGAAGATCTGCCAGCCGCTGGGAATGAAGGATACCGGGGTTACCCTTTCACCGGAACAGAAAAACCGTTTTGCCACCGGATACTATGTCCTGGAGGAGGAACCGGTTCCGCATTGGGATTTTTCCGCCCTGGCTGGTTGCGGCGCTCTCCGTTCCACCGCCCGCGA
>Ga0222627_1000562_pt1 | contig 15237 bp, 14 predicted proteins | sample AntAcemetageno93_FD_179859 | JGI IMG/M metagenome (GOLD analysis project Ga0222627, IMG submission 179859) | Saline water microbial communities from Ace Lake, Antarctica - #93 | ecosystem: Environmental > Aquatic > Non-marine Saline and Alkaline > Saline | place: Antarctica: Ace Lake | collected... | reverse complement strand
ACTTTCTCCTTTGAATTATCTTTCTGGTTATTTGATTTCTTATCCGTTCCAGTATTGCATGAATTAATAAGAATCAAAAGTCCAATCAATAATGTTATTTGTTTCATGTTAAGTCTGTTTTATATGCCACACAACTTGTTGATAAACATTATAAACTATTATTTATTGCAAATAGTTAAAAGGCAGATTATTTATAGTTTAGTTGTTATTAAATATTTACAACCGCATAATTATTATGTATTGGTAATCATATATAGTTTTTCGTCGTTGAATTTAGTAAGCATCTCAGAATTGCCAGTCATGTTAATTATCTCAATCTGACCCTCAAATATAGAAATTAAATATATGTGTTTTGAATTATTGTTGAAAATATTGTGGGATTAAGGTTGAGATTTAGGTTGAGATTGAGGTTCCTACATGCTTTGCTCTTCGGCAGGCAGGGAGGTTTAGGTTACTGATATGTTACGCAACGGCATGGAAGGAAGTTAAGGAATTTAATATTAATTTTTGAAATAGGTTCCTTACAGGTATTTTTCAGACTACAATATTTGATGTATTTTGTAGGGATAAAATGAAAAAACCGCTATGATTGAACATCTTAGCGGTTTTTATTGCTGATTGTCAGCACTTTAGTAGTCCGTACGGGACGTCTAATATATTCTACGGTTTATACTAATTAGTTGACACTAAATACAGTTATCCAGTATTATACAAAGTTTTGTTTCTCTTTGGGATACTAAATATCTAGAAATAGAATGATTATTTATACCCTGTTTTATACCCTTTTTGTATATTTGAGCAATGAAACAGAAAGTGCGATTTATATTAAAAAACCCTGTAGCAGTATCTAGTACTGCAATTAATATGATTTTTTCATGGGGCTACAAGGATGAAAAGGGTAATTACAAGCCTTTAAAGTACTCAACTGGTCAGAGTGTAAATCCTAAAAATTGGAATATAGAAGAGCAAAGGGCTGAAGGTTCTTACAGTGATGGTGTTAATTCTGAATTAGCTTCCATTGAGGCGGATGCATACAAGCTGTATGTTAAGCTGAAAGATGAGGGATTAACACCTGGCTTACTCAAATCAGAACTAGATAAAAACCAGCCCATAACACGCAATATAAAAAATTGGGCAGATAGTGCTAAATATGAACATATTAACATTAACAAACAGCGTAGTAAATTGAAAGTTTAGTGTTCCAAAATACCCAACTTTTCATATTGCCACCGTTAGCGTTCATGCAAAAAAACCAAAAACAGGAATGAAAAACAGAATGAAAAGCTACCGCACAAATAACACATTTGGTTTTTGCCAGCACACAAAATACGACCCGAAAAAACCAAAAGAGTTATTTTTAGCCAACGCTCAACAGAATTAGAATGATAAAATACTCCGCAAATTACTCATATAGCAATCATAATTTTGTGATTCAAAACCTCAAAGGGGAAAGAATCAGCAATGAGTATTTACCTGCAATCTGTATTCTAAAAAATATTCTACAAAGAGGAAAACCAACACTACTCTCAACATATCTACAAGAAGAATTAGGACAACTTCATAAAGAGAAAGAATTTCAAAAAGCATATCCACTAATTGATAAGGAACAGCCTAATTGGGAACGAATAATAAGAGGATATGAAAAGGGTAATTATTATCCAGCTAAAAAATTCTTTGAAGAACTAATACCAAAACATTTATCGGAATATGAATTTATTCAACAACTAATAATTCCTGAAATCCCAATAAACGAAATTACACAAGTTGATGTTGATGAATATGCAAATCAACAAGTTGACTTTTATTTACCACAAGCATATTTGATTATTGAGATTGATGGTTCACAACACGAAAGAGACAAGGAAAAGGATGTAATCCGTGATTTTCATACTACAAAATATGGAATTCAAACGGTAAGAATAACAACCTCTGATTTAGAATCTGAGAATGAAATTTTCTTGCAGAAAATTCAAGAAATCAAAAACAGAATAGAAAAAGTAATATCAAAACAAGGAATACGGAAAAAAAAGGACACTACGTTTATTTCTCTATCAGATTATCAATCTACTTTTCAAAATGGAATTGACTTAGAGAACCCATATTACAAAGCAACCGCCATAATTCGATTTCAATTATTGGTTTTAGAGCTTCTTGAAAATGGGTTATTAAATTTCAAAAAGGATTGGGACTTTGAAATAATTTCAAGAAATATTTCAGGTTTTGAAGAAACCGCCATTGAAGATTTAATGATATGGTTTAAGCATATCTTCAAACTACATAAAATAATTTTTGAAAAACCAACAGTTTCTTTTTCTCATTGTAACTCTATAAATGACTTCTCAAATAACAATAAATCTATAAAAATTGATTTCAGCCTAACAAAAAGATATACTGATGAATTTCAAACAAATTCTAATGTCATTTATGTTAGAACAGATTATTTAGACGAGTTCTTATATTTCAAAAAAGGGGATTCAAGAGATAATTTAAAATTTACCTCATTTGAACCGTACGATTATTTCAGAATTTCTATAACAGGTACAGTTAAATACAAATTAAAATTTGGAGAAAAAATATCTGATGAAGATTCTTTATTGTTTCTTCTTTGGAATATCTTCTTGCAAAATGATGAAAGCCTTGATTACAAAACACTAAGTTTCAGAGAAGGTCAATTACCAATAATTGCTAATGCGTTATCAAAAAATGACACAATTGGCTTACTCCCTACGGGTAGTGGAAAATCTGTTTGTTATCAACTTTCGGCTATACTACAACCTGCGATAAGTTTTGTAGTTTGCCCCATTAAATCATTGATGTATGACCAAAAAGCAGATTTAGATTTTGTTTATTTTACAAGAACTAATCACATAACAAGTGATGATGATGGAGAAGATAAAGCAAGGAATGGAAAATGTTAAGAAAATCTTATCCGATCATTATGTCAACCCTGAAGAAAGCAATCTTATACAATCCAGAATCCGAGAAAAGGGAACATATAAAATCATCGATAAAATATCGGTAAAGCTAGACACCAAAAAAGATATCTACTGGGCGCAACTTCAAAATAGTAATATAAAAGATGGAGTTATTTCTGATTCGATGGTAAGTGCCCATGAAAAGATGCTAATGGGAGGTATTTGGGCAATAATTGATGTGGAATACGATGCCTTTAGTAAAGATGGAAATACAACACATCCATTCTTGATTCAAGATATTAAACCAATACAATTATCATCTTTTGATAATTCAAAGATTATTGAAAAAAGAAAAGAGTTTGCAAAAGATGAGTGGCTAAATGTACTCTTAAGAAGTTGTGGATATGAACCCGAAGCAGAAGGCATGACACATAGGGTTAAAATGTTATTACTATCACGTTTAATCCCAATGGCAGAATCAAACTTTAATTTTATAGAATTAGGTCCACGCTCAACTGGTAAATCATTTGTTTATAAAGAACTTACTCCTTATGCGGTATTAATTTCTGGAGGTCAAGGTACGGTAGCAAAATTGTTTGTTCATGGCTCAACAGGTAGGGTAGGTGCTGTTGGTCAATGGGATGCCATTTGTTTTGATGAAGCAACTGATAGAATATTTAAAGACAGAGATGCTGTTCCATTAATGAAAGATTATATGGAATCCGGCTCATTTTCACGGGCAGGTGCAGGAGGGGAAATTACCGGTGTTGCTTCAATAATACTTAACGGAAACATAAATCAACCGGTTGAAACTGTTCTTCAAACAAGTCATTTATTTAGTCCTTTATCAGATGAGGTAAGTAATGATACTGCCTTCTTAGATAGGATCCACTTTTATCTACCCGGCTGGGAAATGATAAAATTCTCACCAAAGCATTTTACATCGAATTTTGGATTTAGTACAGATTACTTTTCTGAGTGTCTGAAATCCTTCAGAAAACAAACCTACACTGATACTCTGGAAGAGTACTTTTCTTTGGGTTCTCATCTAAAACAAAGAGACACAAAACCTGTAAAAAAAACAGTTTCAGGATTTATAAAACTCATGCATCCCGATGGTAATTTCACCAAAGAAGATGTCCGTGAATATCTTGAACTGGCAATTGAAATGAGACGAAGGGTTAAGGAACAACTTAAACGAATTGGTGGAATGGAGTTCTGGGATACTAACTTCTCATATATCGATAAAGAAACACAAGAGGAACATTTTATTGGACTACCTGAAGAAAAAGGCTCTAATCTTATCGAAGCCACTCCACTCCCCCCTGGTGTTTGTTATACCTCCACCAGCGATGGCGAAAATATGGCATTGGTAAGAGTCGAAGTAGTAACTACCGCAGGATCAGGAAAATTAAATATAACAGGAGTTAGTAACACATTGGTAAAAGAGAACATCAAAAACACCTTCCAATATATCAAAGCCAACGAAAAAACCATTTTAAGTGATCAGCATTCCATAAATAATTTTGATATTTCAGTACAGATAACCAATATTCTAGGCTCTAACATATCATCAGGAATTGGCTCTTCTGTTTATTTGGCAGTTATTTCATCCATTTACAAAAAGAACCTCAAACCTGGACTTGCAGTACTTGGTAACATTTCAGTAGGCGGAGCCATCGAACGTTCAATAAATTTTGCTGAAAAGGTAACCATGCTTTCCGATAATGGCGCCAAAACAGTTATCGTGCCAATGGATAATCTATCCGAACTCACAAACGTCCCGGCATCAGTCTTAGGAAATACCGATGTGCCATTCTACTCAAACAATCAAATGTTAATGCAGAAAGGGGTGTTATTGGATTAGGTTTTTGTTACTTAAATATTAATTTATTAATGGTGTTAAAAAAAGAGAAGCAACGGTTTATAATTGACACTAATATCCTTTTGACAGGATTTTTGGACTCTTATTCAATTTCAGCAAAACTGATTAACTCCAAAAAAATTCAATTTTATATTACTGAGAATATCTTTGAAGAATGTAAAACGGTAATTAGAAAATATTGCTTTGAAATAAAGAAGGAAAACTTATTAATAAATGCACTTAATGGGTATGTAAAAAATAGTGGAATACTTATTTTAAGTTCTTTATTGCCGAATTTCATTTTTAGCAAACAAAGAAATGATGAAGGGATAAAAAGTGATATGTTACATAATGGGATAACAGATATTATAACCTATAATCTTAAGGATTTTGCAAGCATTAAGAGACACACACCTGAGTTTATTTTTGGCAGGAATTTACGTGAACTAACACCAATGCGAGGATTAAAAGGGTTTTTTGGAGATGTAAAATTTGGCGATGAATGGACTATGATACATATAGGCCGTTTTTATGGGCTGGAAGAGATTATCCATGATGAAATAACAAAGATTAGGAGAAATAAAAATGGGTATTTCGAAATTATTAATGAATCGTTTGTTATGGCATCTAAAAAGAAGTTTATTGATGGGGAGCATTATTCATTGATAATCGAATATAATAAAACATCTAAGATAGTGGTTTCTACTGCATCATTAAAGGTTACAGATAATGGGATTCATTTAATAAAAGAACAATATCTAGAAGCTGAAGTGAAAATGACAAACCCTAAAGTAGATTTATTTTTTAATCAAAACCATCATCTTACTGCTAAAACGGAATATTTTTCTTTAATTCCTGAAATATTAAAAAATCAACAACTAAAAATTTGTATACAAAGCAAAACAACTGACCATTTACATTACAGTATTGATGTTAAACAGACAATCGATTCTATGATAAATTTACATGAAAATTATGTGTTGTTTCCAAAATATCAGTGTAATTAGAAGAGTATAACAGATAGCATACTTTAGCTTTCCTGGTAATATTTAAGTTATTCCAACAAAACAACTCATGCTATTTTGAAAGAAATTTGCTAGAGTTCCATTAAGAGCAACGCCTGAAGGATCAACAACTTCAAGTTGCGCATATAAAATATTGGTAAATGTTATTAATATTTAGAACTAGCACAATACGTCAGGCTTTGGCGTATTGTGTTTCTATCTTTACTGCTTATTTTAACAACTATCTCATGAAAATAAAGTCTTCAAAAATAAAAACAAGACATATTCTAGTCAGTATTACTCCTTACTCCCCCTATGGTGAAGGGGATGAATTTATGGAGTTTGGGTTTCTCTATTTTGAATATACCCATGAGATTGAAAAAAATATTAAGTCATTTCATAAAAAATGGAGAAAAGGAAAACGTAGAATACCCAGGTTTCCCATTGAGATATATGACGCCATACTGTTGAATAGATCAGCCATTGAAAACTCTGAAAATATGGATAACCCAGATTATAAGCATATTAGATATGACTCTCTTAACTACCTTAAATATAAACCTATTTTAGATGAATGTGATACGTACTACAAAATTCCCGCAAAAATACTTTGTTACTTTGGCTATTTTCAAATAGAAGTTGAGCGTATCCCTGAAGGTCACATGCTCCCATGGATTATATATAAAACAGGGGCAAATTATACCAAACTGATAAATTATTCTGGTTTAGGGATAAGATAATATATATTTGTATTTCATCAGTGTCATTAATCAAATTGTAACCATATTAAACATATAGATATGTCAAATCCACGTTATTTAACAAAATCACGATTCAAACTTGCACTTGATTGTGAAACAAAGCTATTTTATACCAATAAAAAAGAGGAATATCCTGATACAAAATTGGATGATTCATTTCTTGCTGCTTTGGCAGAAGGTGGATTTCAAGTTGGTGAATTAGCCAAATATTATTATCCCGGAGGAACTGAAATTCCATATGGGAATTATGATAGTATGTTTGAGGAGACAAATAAACTACTTGAACAAGACAGTGTAATTATTTACGAAGCAACAATAAAGTATAACAACCTGTTGATTAGGGCAGATGTACTTGTAAAAAATGGAAATAATATCGACTTGATTGAAGTAAAAGCTAAATCATATGACGGGACTGATTCTTTTGGCTTTTTAAATAAGAAAGGCAAATTGGCTAGTGGATGGAAAGAATATGTTTATGATGTGGCTTTTCAGAAATTGGTGTTAACAAAAGCCTTTCCGCAGTTTAATGTAAAATCTTATTTGTGTTTGGCAGATAAAAATAGCAATGCAAGTGTTGAAGGATTAAACCAAAACTTTTTATTGGTGAATGAGAATGGCCGGACAAACTGTGTTGCTAAAGCAGGCTTAAAAAAGGAAGACCTCGGTAATGAGATACTAATAACTGTTAGGGTGGATGATATTCTCGAGAATATATACAACGGCAGTGATTTCACGGAAAGTGAAACTCTATCGTTTGAAGATTGGGTTTACTACCTCGAAGATTATTATAATAAGGATGCAAAAATTAATAGTCTGATAGGTGGGAAATGTAAGAGTTGTGAATTTAGTTGCAGTGCAGAAGAAGAGCAGTCTGGATTGAAAAATGGTACTAAAGAATGTTGGAAAGCGCAGACAGGCTTTTCAGACAGTGACTTTGACAAACCCAGAATGTTGGATGTTTGGGATTTTCGGAGAAAAGATAAGATGATAGAGCAGTCCAAATATTTCATGGAGGAACTATCAAAAGATGATATTGGCTATAAATTGGGCTCGGATAAAGGTATGTCTCGTACCGAGAGGCAATGGTTACAAATTGAAAAAGCAGTTGCCAAAGATACTGAACCAGAAATTGATATTGAAAACTTAAAAGCCGAAATGAAAACATGGAAGTATCCTCTGCATTTTATTGATTTTGAAACCAGTGCGGTAGCTATTCCTTTTCACAAAGGCATGCGCCCATACGAAGGCATTGCTTTTCAGTATTCACATCATATTGTTTACGAAGATGGAACCATAGAGCATAAAGGTGAGTATATCAATACAAAAAAAGGAAATTTCCCAAACTTTGAATTTGCCATAAACCTCAAAAAAGAACTGGAAAATGACGACGGCACAATTTTTCGTTACCACAACCACGAGAACACTTATATGAATATGATTTATCGTCAACTGAAAGTGGCTAATGAAGATGATGTTGAAGACAAGGAAAGCCTGATGGACTGGATTAAAACCATAACCCACTCAACAGGAAATTCTGTTGAAGAGTGGTGTGGCGACCGCGATATGGTGGATTTGTATCAAGTTGTTAAAAATTATTATTACGATCCTGCCATGGGTGGTTCCATCTCATTAAAAGCAGTGCTGCCCGCTGTTTTGAATACTAGCAATTATCTCAAGAACAAATACTCAAAACCAATTTACGGCTCAAAGACCGGGATAAAAAGCCTTAACTTCATAAATCAAACATGGATAAAACTTGATGAAACAGGAAAGGTAATCAGTCCCTACAAACAATTACCACCCCTGTTTGATAATGTAGATGATGTGGATAAGTTAGATTTATTAATCACCGACAAGAATCTTGCAGATGGTGGTGCAGCCATGACCGCTTATGCCCGGATGCAATTTACCGAAATGACAGATTACGAAAGCAAAGAACTTCAAAATGCACTCTTAAAATATTGTGAACTTGATACCCTTGCTATGGTAATGATATGGGAGTTTTTGGAGTATGATTCGTAGTGATATTAAAAAAGTAGTAGTAAATATCACTCCTTAATTTGTTAAGCAAAGCTAATAGATTATGTAAAACATATCGCTTTTTTTATTATATTTGTGCATTTCTAAAGAAATTGATACAGCTATACCTAAAACCCCATTGCAACAATTGTTAAAAATAAAAAGCATACAACTTTTTCCAAATGGTGTATTACAATATTAAGTTTAAAGATAACATTTAATATTAACCAAAATAATTTACTATGAAAGAGAAAATAATCAAAAGTTTAAAAGCAATTGAAAGCTCATTTTCTCAAGGAGAGCTGGCCTATTTAGCGTTAACTTCTAAAATAGAACGTCCAATACAAGATCGTTTTGCATTTCAATTATATAAAGCGAATAAAAATAATTATATTATATCACGTGAATGGCGTAAAACTGATGTGGCAATACTAGATGATAATTCTTCACCTCTTGCATTAATTGAATTAAAAGCTATGTATACTTTTGACGCTATAACTGAGGGTAGACTTGATCAATATCGGGAAAAATTGAAAAAGGATGTTATTAAGGCAAAAAAACTTGCTAATCAGTCAAGTGAGATTTACACAATCCTGTTGGCAACACATCCTAATGGTATTATTGATAATAAATATGATACGTTTATTAAATGGTCATCACATATTAATAGAGCAATAGAATTAAACTTAAATGCTGAAACAGTAAAGAGTATAGCTATCAACAACGTTAATAATTTATTTTCTAAATGGAATTGTGTTTCTAAAGGTGAGATTAGTGGTGGTAATGCATTTAATATAGAAACAGATGTTCTTTATTGGATATTTAAAAACTAGATAATACAGAGAAATATTTTATAATTTATAAATAATTTTAAAACAAAGACATGAGTATAAATAACAATGAATTATTTGTAGAAGTAAACAAGATTCGTGATGATTATGATGCTTTCTTGGAGAGTAAAGGCTATCCTGAAATTATAAGAGTATTTAATGAATTCTTTGACAATAAAGGTTTCGAAGTTGATCCTGACAGAAGAATTAATCAAAATAAAACTGACCAATTTTTTATTAAAGTAGAAGAACTATCTAATTCAGGAGTAGAATACGATATTGGTGTAAACGTAGAATTAGGTAATGTAAATCGTGGATATGATATATACTATTTTTGTGCAATTAAAAAAGGTGAAAGAAGAACGGGTGATTGTAAACATGGTTTGAACGACTTATCTGAGTATTTAATAAATAACCTAAACTCTGATAAAAGATGGAACTATAATGCCCAATCTGGCAGAGATAATCACTTAGTAAAGTTTTTTGAACATAATAGTCGTCCACATCTTAAGTTTATTTTTTTAGAAGAACAAGATATAAAATCAAAAATTGAAGATTTTGCTAGAGAAATAAATACATGTATTGAAAGAAGCAAATTAACAGAATATAAATAAAGCTAGTGAACAATGACTCCCATAAAATAAGAACTTACCTCAAGATCATCGATTACTTGAGAGATAGCAACAGGAATGGCTACTATCCTACAGTAACAGACATTATGGATAAACTTGATCAAGCATGGGGTATTGAAGTGGCTAGACGAAGTATACAGCGACATCTCTTTGAATTGAAATACAAGTTTTATGTGAAAATAAATAAACAAGAAGGAAAACGAGGCGGCTACGAAATAGATATTGATGACACCACTAATTTCAAAAAGATTTACTATACCCTAAAAATGCTCGATAAAGCTAGTCACTTTCGTGAAATGCTTGAAAACTCAGGAGATTCGCTGCAATACATTAGTATTGACGGGGCACAATATAGCGGGTATCAGCATATAGAAGATATTATTAAAGCTATCAATAAAAAACGCGTGCTAAAGTTATTGCATAAAAAATTTGGTGGCAAAGAAACAGAGAGGAAAGTAGGCCCCTATTTTTTAAAGGAATACCGCAACCGTTGGTATCTTGTGGGCAAAGACTATACATCCAATGAAATACGCAGTTTTGGTCTCGACAGAGTTGATAAAATTAAGATTAGCGATGAAAAATTCAATAATTCTAATGTCTGGAATATTAAAAAGCAATTCAATAATCATATCGGCATTGTTAGTACTAGTCCACCTGAAAAAGTTGTTCTAAAATTTGAAAGCAACCAAATTGGTTATTTTCGCACCTACCCATGGCACCATAGCGCCGATATCAAACAAAACGAAAAGGGAGAATGGATTGTGAAAATGTTTGTTAGCATAAATTATGAACTTGAGCAGTTGATTTTGATGAACCACGCTTTTGTACAGGTTATTAAACCAAAACACCTTGCTGATAATATTATAGAAATGCATAAAGCAGCCCTGGATAAATATGTTTGATAGATTATTTTACAACAATAAACTAAACAAAATCAGTTTAATATACTGAGAAATCATTCGGATCAAGTTCCAACACAATATCCCAGTGAGTGGTTTTAGCGCTTAATAGTTCAATGGGATGTGCTTTGTCATCCATTAAAATAACCATCTGGTTCGAGATATAGTACCCTGATGCTACAGGAACAGTAAGGAAGTAAACCTGACTTATTCCATTCTTGTCGAAAATAAATTTTAGCCTTACAGTTCTCCTGAATTAATCATTATACCATCAGTGAAAAATATCTTATCCGTATACTCCACTGGTTTGGAGTTATACACAATTGTCAGTGTGTCCTCTGATAATATCTGAAGGTAGGTTTCAAATACAGCTAAACTCGTATTTGTCGTTTTCTGCCATTCAACTTCAGCCCATCCCTGAACATTTGATTCCTTTACTGCAATGCTTGTTACATTGACTTGTGATAATGCACTTAAAGAAATTGTAAGTAAAATAAGAGTTGTCAACTTTTTCATTCTTATGCTAATATAATATAAAAATGGATTCAAATTGCACGTGATATTTTTTATTGTAGGATAAGTTAATTTTTGAGAAATTCATTAAAAAGCTCATTTAAATATATAAAATATGTGGGACATCAATTAGGATATGTCAACTTTTTTTCGTACCTTTACTATATATAAGTTATATGCTATGAGCATAATAAAAGACAAAAAACAATAATCAATAATACGTCAAGTTCTGGCGTACCTTTTTGCTAAATTTGCTCATCGATTAAAATACCTAACCTCCTAAACAAAATGTATATGCAAAAAAACAAAAACGTTACAAATGTCGAAATTATCGAAGCAATTAAACCAATTATTCAACAAATTATCGCCGAATCTGGCTGGATTGTAGGTCCAAATAATAAAGGATCTGTTCTTTTTACTACTACCCTCCTCAACAAACACATACCAAAAAACGGCACAAAAAGCTGGTTAAACCATCAAAGCTTTACTTTTTCAATATTTTACGACAAAAAGTTTTATTTAATAACAAAAATACTACCTGGTAACAACAAAACCCGTACACTATTATCCAGTGCTTTATCCAATATCAAATGTTTAAAAAAGCCAAAAAAAAATCGCATTTGGATTAATCACATTTGGCATAGTATAAATTTAACAATGGCTGATTTTGCTGGCAAAAACAAAAACGAAATCAAAATAATGCTAAAAAAAGATTGGCATAAAATAACGGCAGAAGTTAACAAAGTCGAGGCAGAATTGTTAAAACACAGCAAAGAGCTTAAAAATATGCTACCACATCCTGATAACCACTATGTACTCCTAAGTACTCAGAACTCACGCCTCAGAATAATCAAGCCAGTACCAGCATTTAACAAACTACCATCTGCAGCCTAATAACTATGGATTTTAGAGCCCCCGACAGAATTGAATACTGGACAGCCTTAATTAATGATATTGCAGATGTTCGTATGTACTATTATTATTTATTGCTTGATATGGGTATTTGGTCTTTTTTGACTTGCCCTATTCATGAAACTACAATATTTGATGATAGGTCGATGTTTTCAGGCATAGGTGTATCAAATTGTAAAAACCGATTGAAAGAATGCTTTGAAATTTCCGGAAATGCCGAATTTACTTTAATAGGAATTTGGCCTGAGCTTGAGAAATGGGTGTCTGATGATAATAATGGTCGTGTAAAAAGAATGCCTGTTATTAGTAATTCAACAGGCAAAGTAGTTTATGAAGCCGAATATAGATCAGGGTTTCCCCTAATGTCTGTGCTATTTACTGTTGATAATTCCGGTAGTAATAAACATTATAAAAAAGTAGGATACGGTACCATTAAATACCTTGCAAAACCGCATGAAGCAGAGCAGTTCTATACAATATATGATAACGAATCAAAAAAACACTTTGAAGGAATACTCTATAAACTTGATGATGGAAATTTTAGGGTTTATATTGACGGCAAATAATTAGTACTAGAACAATGCGTCAAATTCTGGCGTAGTGATTTGTTAGTTTTACAATATAACAACAATCACAATTAAGTTCTTATTTAATTATTAGTAACAATTGCAACATATCATTTGTATACATTACTTGTACACAGCATCTAATCAACTATTAATATATGCGCACAATAGCAGTCTCAGATATTCATGGCTTCAGCAGTACGTTCCGGACATTAATAGATCGGATTGGTTTGCTGAAAGATGACCAACTAATAATACTGGGCGACTGTATCGACCGTGGACCTGACAGCAAAGGAGTGCTTGATGTAATTATCAAGTTACAAGCGGATGGTTATAAAGTAAACTGCATTATGGGTAATCATGAAGAGATGATGTTGAAAGCACATTATAGCCCAAGCCAATCTGCCAATTGGTTATTAAACGGAGGAAATTTAACTTTAAAAAGTTTTGGTATTACACAAGCTAAGGATATTCCTCCAAAGTATATTAGGTTTTTTGAATCACTTGACTATGAATACCAAACCAGTAATGCGATATTCGTTCATGCAGGTTTAAACATGCTAAATGAAAATCCATTTCAGGATGAGTATTCCAAGTTGTGGATCTTTAATTGGTACGATGAAATTAATAGGGATTGGTTGGGTTTGCGTAAAATAATTCATGGTCATGTTATAAATAGCCGGTTTGAAATTGAAAAATCACTTGAAAATATTGATGAGTTTCCGGTAATGAGTATTGATAACGGTTGTTTTGTTAACAAATCAGGTTTTGGGCAATTATGCGCCCTCGACTTAACCAATTACAAACTTTATTTTAACCGGAATAGGGATTGATTAATCTCATGTTTTTAATAAAAACACCATAAATGCGTCATGTGTTGTCGCATTTAATAATTACCTTTAAATATTAATCATTAAAAAAATAAATATGGATACAAAGCTTGGAAAAAGTAAAACGGAGATTTTAGCAAAAAAACAAACACTTGATACAACACGTCAACAACTTAAATCGGAATTTTTTGGATTGGACGACATCATTGATGAACTCATAAACATAGTGAGTTCATGGTATATCTTTCCTTATATCCAGGAAAAGCCCTTGGTGGTTAACCTCTGGGGCTTGACAGGCACCGGAAAAACTTCCTTGGTCAACCGGATGATAGAACTTCTTAACTTCGGTAATAAGCATTATAAATTTGACATGTCGAGAGAGAAAAAAAGTCGTGATGCCGTTATCGAACTTATTGACAATCTTAACGACAGCAACATCAATTATCCCTTTGTCATTTCTCTTGATGAATTTCAGTACGCCCGTACGATCAATGAATTTTCTACTGAACTGCGGGATTCAAATACTGGTATGATCTGGAACTTACTTGACACAGGCAAAGTCGAAGTTGCCCCTGATGATTTTTACGTTGATGAATTAACCACCCTTATTAACTTTTATCCGAAAATATTAAGTATTGGCATCACTGTTCGTGACGGTATGGTTGTTAAGAAGGCAAAAATATTCATCAAGAAGTGTCGCCAGGAAGACATCAATCACGATAAGGTTTGCTATTATGATTTTGTAGATAATGAAACAGGCGAAGTTACTTCAATCAAGTCAGTAGATTTTGTTTCTAAGAAAGATACAGAAATTCTTTATGAAACCAGCAAACACAAATTCAGTTTTTTCTCAAAATTAAAAGACAAACTAAAAGCGATGAATGGTCCTGAGACCATTGAGTTTATTAAAGAGTTGCTGACCGATTATATGCGTCCCAAAATTACAGATGCTTCAAAATCCCTGATTTTTGTGATTGGCAACCTTGACGAAGCTTACTCGATGGGTGCCAATTATACTCCTGATATTAGTGCTGATGAATTTCATGAGCAAACTAAAAAAATTAATATCACCCAGATCAAGGATGCATTAAAAAAGCGGTTTCGCCATGAACAGATTGCACGCCTTGGCAATACACATATTATTTATCCTGCATTCAATAAAGCAGCATTCAACAGTCTTATTGAAAAACAGTTAGAACAAATCGCAAGCAGGATCAAGGACAATTTTAATTTGAATGTAACATTTGATGCTTCCATTAAACAACTAATCTATTCCGAAGGGGTTTTCCCGACGCAGGGTGCCAGACCGATATTTACAACAATACAACAAATAATAAGCACACGCCTGAGTAAATTAGCCAGCGAGATACTTGTAAACAACCTTTCGCCTGACAAAATAATATTCAGTTACAAACAAGGTTTTGTCCATATTAAATATTATTCAGGCAAACATCTTGAGCATTCTTTCAATGAAAAGCAACTGCTAAACCTC
>Ga0222627_1000558_pt1 | contig 15350 bp, 17 predicted proteins | sample AntAcemetageno93_FD_179859 | JGI IMG/M metagenome (GOLD analysis project Ga0222627, IMG submission 179859) | Saline water microbial communities from Ace Lake, Antarctica - #93 | ecosystem: Environmental > Aquatic > Non-marine Saline and Alkaline > Saline | place: Antarctica: Ace Lake | collected... | reverse complement strand
CGCGACCTCGACGCCGAGCCACCCAAGCCCACGCCGGAGCAGTTGAAAGTTCTCTGCGTAGAGCTGGACGGGTCTACGCCGAGAGGGTGCAAGGACGGCGATTATGTGTGGTGTAATGTTGGCGGCATTATTGTATCGGCAATATACCACGAACTCATCGGCAAACTCCGCTGGCACTTGAAGGACGCGCCCACGCCGGAGAAGGCGAAACATTGCACAAGGCAACCAGAAGAAATGGAGGAAGACCCGACGACAACTTTTGATTCGACGTGTGGAACGGAGCCGCCCAATCCGATACGGGAAACTTTTATCAAAGGGCTTGGAACCGTAAGGGCCTGTATTGATTGTGGCGTATTAGTTTCTGGCGGCCCCACAAGGTGCAATTATTGTGTAAGCTTAATGACAACCATGGCTCCCGCTCTCTCGAAGACCACTGGGGAAAACTCCAATGGTTCTCCTATCCGAAAGGAAGGAGGGGCGGGATGCCATGCTCCTACCCCCACTTGGCGGCTATGCGAATGGGCCGAAGCCAAACAGTATCGGTCACGCATCTTAACTGGTTCAATCGGACTCGAAGGAATGTGGTGTAACTGGACGGACGGAAAGCCGGACAAGACCGCTATGAACCGCGAGTATGAATATCGTACCGACAAGCAACCCGCCCAGATGATCTGCAAGCCCACGCCGGAGCAGTTGAAAGTTCTCTGCGTAGAGCTGGACGGGTCTACGCCGAGAGGGTGCAAGGACGGCGATTATGTGTGGTGTAATGTTGGCGGCATTATTGTATCGGCAATATACCACGAACTCATCGGCAAACTCCGCTGGCACTTGAAGGACGCGCCCGCGCCGAAAGCGAAGGAACCTATGACATTTATCGAAACGTGGAAATGCGACTTTTGTAAACCCGGATGCGAACTGAGGGTTGAACGCACGGAAGTAGGGTTGTCTCCGATAAAATGCCCGTTGCATTTCGCTGGTGTAAAACCGATATGGACTATCAAGCACCCCGTTGCCGGCTCCCCGGCGCAACCCGCCCAGATGATCTGCAACCACGATAATTACGAATACGATAACGGCATTTGCGACGACTGCTGTGGGTTCTCAAACTGGATGGCAAAGCAACCGGAGCCGGTGAAGCGCACAAACTGTCTTGATTGCCGATTTGACGACGAGGATGGTGGCCAGAATTATGAGTGTAAGGATTGTCGCAATTATAACAACTACACGCCCAAGGAGCCGGAGCCAGCCGCGCCAAATTGGGAGCAGAAGTTTTGGGACTTAGATCGTGCATGGTCAAAACGATATGCTGAAGACATTAAATTCAAGGAGCCGAAGGCCGAGCCATCCTCCGTTTGCGAATCGAGAACGGATGCGGGGCTGGTGAAATACCCAATAAAAATATGGGAAAAGTGGTGGTGGGTTGTTATTGCCGAAGACAATGAAATAACGCTTTCAACCGCCATTGATCGCACGGACTTTGACCACATCGAACTCAAGTCAGGCGCAACCATAACCACCCTTTCAGCATTCGCTGAAAACGACCCGCCGAAGAAATGCTGGTTCAGGGAAACAAAATAAGGAGCAACACCATGAAGAAAAAACAAGTTACAGCCACGAAACGCTATGACCTCGTAATCACGCCAGCACTGGAACCGGCAGAGCGTCACAAAATTGAGAAGGCATTGGCAAGCCTTGGCTACGAAGTCACCGACGGAGGCACTATGGTGGATATGTCAGAGTGCGATATTACGTTTGAGAAGTAACCAAAGGAGACTATGCAACTATATAATTGGCAAAAGCCGCATGCCAAGAAGGTTCTTGGCGAACTTCGCAGTAAGGGGTGTGCCATAGACGCCAGCGACACGGGTACCGGGAAGACTTACACATCTCTCTGGGCAGCCAAAGAATATGGACATCTGGTATTCGTTATCTGTCCCAAGGCCGTGATACCCAAGTGGACAGAGCTCTGTGCCGACATTGGTATTGTCCCTATTGCCATAATGAATGTGGAACGTCTCAAGCGCTCCAAATATGTGGCTTACTTCGGTAAACAGTCCTATGTTTGGACAATACCCATTGGCACCCTTGTCATAGTTGACGAGGTTCATCAGTTCGGTGGTATCAAGACGGGCAATGCGGCTATTCTCTACGCTACCAGGGCGGCCAAGTTGCCCGTCATCGCGTTATCGGCAACCGTGGCCAATAGCCCCCTCAGATTGCGAGCTCTGGGCTTCCTGATGGGGCTGTTCCCATCCTGGTACGCCTTCTGGCCGTGGGCCTTGAAGCACGGCGCCGAGGAAGTCACGATAATGCGATGGTACGCCGGTGTGCCACATCCCATTAAAACAATTCAATTCATACCCGAACACCGGGTAGCACAGGAAGGAGTTAAACAGATCCATGAAGAAATCTTCACAGCCGGCAAAGGGTTCCGGCTTAAGTCTGGAGAATCCCCAGGATTTCCCGAGAACCATATTGTGGTCGAGAAGTTATCCTTTGACCGAGAATCAGATATACGGAAAGCCTACGCCGAACTCGAGAAGAAGGTTAAAGCCACCGGCAAGCTCGTTGTGTCCCAGACAATCGAGTTGCGCCAACAAATCGAACTGCTGCGCGTCAAAGACCTTTCAGTCATGGTGCAAGAGCTCATAGAAGAGCACAGTGTTGTTGTATTCCTCAACTTCCGGGAAAGCGTCTGGCGGTTAAAAGAACACCTGAAGGACCTTGACCCCAGTGTCATTATAGGAGAACAGAATGAAATCGAAAGAGAGTTTGAAAGGAAAAGGTTCCAGGGGAACACGACGAAAGTTTGCATCTGTACCTTTGGGGCCGGCGGATTGGGACTTGATCTACACGATCTCGGGGGCCGTCCGCGTGTATCTATCATCAACCCCCCATGGTCCGCTGTTCAACTGGTGCAAGCTCTTGGTAGGATCCACCGTGCAGGAGCTTTGTCACCTGCCATCCAAAAGCTGATCTATGCAGCCGGCACCGTGGAAGAAGAGGTAGCCGGTCGCGTGGAGGCCAGTCTCAATAACCTCAATCTTCTTCAAGATGGCGAAATGTGCCCAGTGAAAGGAGTGAAAAGTGCTTAAACGAGAGTTAGAAACTCGTAGAGAGTATCATCGCAAGTATGACATAGCACATGCTGCTCAGAGACGGGAAAGGCTATTAAAAAACCGGAAAAAAATAAATGCCCAACAGGTAGCTCGACGCAAGTTTATCTGGGAAAATTGTCCGGAAAAAGCAGAGATAAACCGGGTCAAAGCTGTCAAACACACGCAAAAATACTATTGGGCAAATCGAGAAAAATGCCTGAGAAAGAACCGACGTTGGAATCATGAACATGCTGACTTGTGTCGAAAACGGTCGAAACAGTATAGAGTAGACCATCCTGAACGAGGAAAAGTGTATGGTAAACGTTATCACGCTTTGCACCGAAAAGAGTTTTCGGTGTATTCAAAAACCCGAATGGTTGCACTACTTCCGGATTCTTATGTTCGAAACACATTGTCTGCTGGGAGCGGACGGGGGCCACGCTCTCTAATTAAACCGTCCGAATGGCCTCAGGAAATGGTAAATCTTAGAAGACAATTAATTCTAATAAGGAGAAAATTACATGAACTATCACGCTAACTGGTGGAAGAACGAGTTAGGCAAATCCTGCGAACGCTTAAATAAAGACGCCAAGGAATGCGCCAGGATCCACGAATTTGCCAACGCCTGTGGTAAATGGAGTGCTATCATCAAGAACCAACTGGAAGCCATGAAGGCTGGTGCCATTAAGCCAACCGCGAGAAACCTGCCGGATGTGCTCGGGGAGAACAGCTAATTAGCGACAATGAAACGGGGGGGGACTGCAAACCCCCTTTTGGAAAGGAACTCACATGACACCGTACGAAATGTTCAAATTCAAATATAGCATCAATTCAGCATTAGCTATTCGACCCGCAGTCAAAAAAGGTAGAGCAAACTGGGGAGACGGGTTCCCTTGGATCGCCAAGTTTCTGGATGTCTTTTTCCCGGAGATCGTGCCCCAAGTTACCTTTCTGGGCTGGTTGCAGGACATCTATCTGCAGGTTCTTTTACGCAATGAGCGGCCCGACTTGGAATTAAATCCGGGCCAAGTGCTCATTGTTGCCGGCGAACCTGGACGGGGTAAAACCCTGTTGTCTTCGGTTATTGTCTCTCGGCTTTTAGGTGGACACTCAGATATCAGTGCCTACTTTGTAGGACAAGAAAGTTTCTGTGGCAGTTTTGCTGAAAAGAACCTTGTGACCGTAGATGATGTCGTTCCTACGACCACCAGGCTACGCCGCAAACAGTACTCGGATATGGTCAAAAAGTTGACAGCCGGAGGCCCTCACGTAAAAAAGCATGTTGGCCAGTTTGTCTGGAACGGTAGGGTCTTTGTTACCTGCAACGTAGACCCTGAATCTCTACAAATTCTGCCGGTACTGGATGCTTCCATGGCGGACAAGGTAATCGTGCTACGTTGTAACTCGGAACCCAAGTTCCCACTTAAGTTCCCAAAGTACGCGACCTTGTCAAATCGGATCCATCGGGAATTGCCTTTCTTTGGCCGGTTCCTGGATAAATGGGATATACCGAAAACAGTTAGGGGACAAGGCCCCCGGTTCCCGGTGAAAGCCTATCAGGATCCCACGTTGCTGTACGCCATGAAATAAAATTGAAACGGGGGGGACTGCAAACCCCCTTTCTGAAAGGAAAATAATGCAACCAATTAGACAAGGCGGTTTGACCCTGACATGGAATCTGAAATGCGGATGCTACCAATTCTCCTTGCCCTCGAGGCTGGCTTGCCCGGGGGTCAAGGAGCGGTTGAAGAACCCCAAGAGCATCTGCAACTTCTGTTACGCGTTCAACGGTCGCAGTGGGCAGATGGAAACAGCAAAAAAGTTGTTAAGAAAAAATTGGAGAGCAGTTCATGCAGAGAACCTTCTCGGACTTTTCCAGCAAGCATTAGCTCGACTTCCAGCGAAAACACGATATTTTCGCTGGTTTGGTTGTGGGGATATCTGCGATGCGCTGATGTTCAATACCATACAGGTGCTGGCTCTGCAATTTCCAAGCATCCGGTTCTGGTGCCCCACGCAAAATTGGGACATCGTTCCCAATGTCTATTTGCACACCAGCAACTTGGTCATCCGGCAATCAGCAACCTGTATCGGTGACCCCGCGCCCCCGGGCGGCCATTGCACCCTGCTCCCCGGGCAAAAGGCGCCTCGGGGCACCTTCACATGTCCAGGCAAATGTGGGCCTTGTCGGAAGTGCTGGGAGCCCTGGAAACCCGAAACCCGCATCGCATTTCCGTTTCACGGCAGTGCGTGTCTCATGGCTAAGTTCAAGAAAGCGAGGAGGATACATAAGTTCTGAAAATAAATGAAGATTGTTGTTGACAAAAACTTTTTGTTGAGGTAATCTTCTCAGCAATGGAAACAACCAGACAAAAACAAGGAGACCAAATGAATGAAATAAGAACCTTTCACCCGTCCTCACTCGGTTACCTGCAGGTCTGCCCCCGGTTTAAGAACGACGAAACCCGTGACAATAGCTTTGCCGAACGCGGCACCCGGCTACACGCACTCGTTGAAGATGAAACCGGCAGCCTTGAAGGATTACCCGAGGAAGACGCCAACGCGGTGAAGTCCTGCCGATCTTATCTTAAGGAGCGTGTCAGGAAGCTCAACACGGATTACGAAGTCCGCAAGGAAGTCGCGCTAACCTGTCCCTTCAATCAGCAAGCCAAGCTAAAGGGCAAGGCCGACGTGGTTATAGTGGAACTTCCCAAGGAGCGTTACATGGAAGTCATTGACTGGAAGTTTGGCTATGGCGCCATCATTCCAGCCAAAACCAACCCGCAGACCATGACTTATGCCTATATGGTATTTGCCGCATATCCTCTAGTTGCCCAAGTCAAGACCACGGTGGTGTGTCCTATGCAAGAAGACAACCTTGTGGACTCGTATACTTGGGACCGTGCGGATATTCCAATGATAAAGACAGTGTTGGAGTCCGTCATATCCCGGGTGCTCGACGAGAAACAGGAGCCCGTGCTCAACTGGTCGGTGTGCCGTTATTGCGGTTCAAAGGCAACCTGTTCCCAAATGAGCCAGGTTATGTTGCGTTCCAGCGAACTCACCACGCCAGATACCGTACTGGAACTGTTGGCCATGAAAACTTTGCCGCCGGAAGTCAGGGGCAAATGGCAACAGGTAGCCGAGTGGGCTGACGACTGGGCCAAGCAGATCAAGCGCACCAACCTCGACGCCGTTCTTTCGGACGGTGAAGACATTGAGGGTTACGGCATCGTGAGGCGCAAGGGTACCGTGAAAATTGAACAGACCGAACAGGCGGTAGAGCGACTGGTGTCTTTGGGGTATGACCGTAATATCCTTATGGCCGCTTGTACGTTGAGTCTACCCGGCCTCACCAAGGGGCTGGAAAATCTGCCGCCAGAACAGAAAGGGGGGAAAGCCGATGAAGTGAGGGCTACTCTCGAAGAATTGTTGCAAACATATCTTCGCACGAGCGAGCCTGTGGTGTATCTCAAACGCTCGAAATCGAAAGCCAAGAAAAAGAAAGTGATTAAATGACAAAAAAGAAAGAAGACACGACGACAGAATCCCCTGTTGTTGATGAAGTGAATCCCCTGGAAACCCCGGGGGATGCTTCCGAAGTGCCGGCCGCCTGGGACAAACCGGAAGGTGAAAATCTTCCGGCTACCCGTGGTGAATCGGCGCCGTTGGACCGTGATGACTTCATAACTCCGAAGTTGCACTTGGTGCAGAAGACCGGCGACCTGTCGGTTAACTTCACCCTTGGTACGTGGATCCTGAACAAGGAAATCCCGCTGACCAAGGAAATGGGCGATCCCCTGCAGGTTGTGGTGCTGGAGCATCCGCACAAGTTCTTCATGGAACATCGTGCGTTTGACCCCGCCAACACGACCCCCGCGCGGACGTTTAACTCGGTGGAAGAACTGGAGGCCGAAGGGCTCACGCTGGAATGGGATAACAAGAACAACATCCGGGCTTCGGCCGACCGAGCCGCTAGGGTGCTGTTGCTGATCCTGAAACCCGCTGGCCTGGAATCTGAGAACGGGTTCGGCATGACTCTTGATGGCATCGGCAATTGTGCCGTGGCGTCTTGGTTACTGGTCAACACGAGCTATAAGACAGCGGCAAAGCGGATCTTCACGGCCGAGAAGTTGGACTTGAACGGCAAACCCGTTTACAGTCTGCTCTGGACCTTGAAGTCGGTGCCAATGAAGGTGGGGGGCTATAACATAGTCGCTCCGCAAATTGCACCCGAAAAACGGCTGACCGATGAAGCGCAAACCGCGCTCCAGAAAGCGTTCAGTCTGGCGTAGAGTAAACTGGGAACGGGGGAAGGAAAGCCTTTCCCCGTTTTCATTTGGAGAATTAAAATGTTTTTCAGTTTGGATTTTGAAACTTATTATGACCAACACCTTACACTTGACCAAAAAAGCAAAGAACACCGGTGCCCGGAAGCCTACATTAAAGCACTTTTTGATAGCGGTCGACCCCCGTATCTCTTGTCTTTATATAGTGACAGACGTCAATGGGCAGGAGACTTGGGTAATGCCCCCTGGGCTTCTTTTGAAGATGAAGCAGATATAATTCTTGCGCATAATGCACGTTTCGATTATGCGGTTTTTAAGGCATGCGCTGAAAGAGATCTTGTCCCTGCAGAATGGTTAGACAAACGATGGCTATGCACGGCCGATTTAGCGGTCTATCACCAAGCCCCGCGAAATCTCAAAGGGGCTGCCAAGTACCTTTTAAACATTGAAGTTTCCAAGGACTTACGGAAGTCCATGAAAGGCGTGGAGTGGTCCACCCTGTCACCGGAGAAACAGGAAGCCATGAGGGGCTACTGTCTACAGGATTCCAAGCTCTGTTACCAGTTGGCCGAGAAGTATCTGCCAACGTGGCCCCTTGAAGAACAGGAAATCTCCATACTCAACCGTGAAATCGGTATGTATGGTGTGCAGTTGGACGAGGAATATGTTGACAAGAGCATCAAGAAACTGCACCAGATTAAGTTTGACGCCGAGAAGAAATTGCCGTGGCGTGATAGTTCTGACGCCGATACCGCAGTTCTGTCTCCCAAGGCCGTAGCCAAATTGTGTGGAGAACTGAATATCCCTATGCCGACTCGACTGGACGATGATGGTGTCCAGAAGAACACCTTGGCCCAGAACGAGCCCCAGGTCGTGGCATGGGAAGCCGAATACGGCAAACGGTACCCCTGGGTGGCAGCAATGCGGGACTACCGCAAAGCCAATATCCTTCTCAGGAAACTGCAGACCATGCAGAGACACAGTATCGACGGTATCCTGTATTTCAGCTTGAAATATTTTGGTGCCCATACCGGACGGTTCAGCGGTGAAGGCGGAATGAACATGCAGAATCTTCCCGGGCGCAAGGAATCCTTTGTGTCCTTGCGACACGCCATCGCGGCGCGACCTGGCAAAGAACTCTGTATCATTGACTGGTGCCAGATTGAACCCCGTATTTTGCGATGGGCAATTAAGGACCAGGAAGCCTTGGACTTATTAGCCAAAGGTATCAGCATCTATGAGGCTTACGCCATTCAGCATTTTGGCTGGGTGAGCAAGGGCGTGGCATTGAAGGAAGAGAATCCGAACCTTTATGGGCTGGCAAAAGCTGCGGCAATCGGCGGCGGCTACGGTTGTGGGGCCACAAAATACAAAATTGTGGCCAAAAACATGGCCGGCATAGATTTAACAGATGAGCAAGCCGTCTATCAAGTGTCCTGTATTCGTCGAGATAATCCAAAGATCGTGGCGTTATGGAACCATCTGGCCTTTAAGGCCAAGTGGAGCGCCAGCCGGCATCATGACTTCACCATAACGCTGCCCTCTGGTCGCAAGTTGCATTACTTCAAGCCGTCCTTGGTGAATGGTCTCACAGCGACAACGTCATTGGACGCCCGTAAGGTGTCGTTCCTGCATGGCGGCCTGTTGACAGAGAACTATATCCAAGCCGCGGCAAGGGACGTGTTCACTTTGGGTATGACACGTCTCGCCAAAGCCGGGATTCAGAATATGTTTCACGTTCATGACGAATACGTGCTTGAAACCAAGTCGTGTACCTCCGACGCCGAGGATGTTCTACAAAAATTCACTCATGCGGAAGCCGAAAAGGCCTTGCGGGAAGTATTGCTTGCCCCGATTCCATGGTTACCAAACTGTCCGTTAGATGTCACATTCAAATGGAGGCCCCGATATGGCTGAGAAGAACATGTTTACAATTCCCAATCAGGTTGCCCAACGGGTGACTGAGAGAATACCGTGGGAATTTAGCCCCAACGTGCCGGAACAGGTGGCACGTACCAAGAGGGAGTATCAAGCGTGGCGGTCGCAACCCTCCACGCAACACTGTATGTATTCCTGTATGGAGGGTGCCGTCAAGGGTATGCGGATATCCGTGGATAATCCCATCGTCAAAATTCACGGTATCATAGCCGACTATGATACCGTGATAAGCGACGAATTGGTGAACGCCTCAATCCTCAACTGCAAAGGAGAGTTTAGGCCCAACTGGGTACACCATACGCCCCATAGCGGCGGTCGCAGGTTGGTATGGATGTTTGAAACCCCGGCGCTGGTGGCTGGGAACGATATGGCGAGATTGTTCTGCATCCACGCCGCCAAGAAGCTCAAGGCCAAGAACTACCTTGCCGGCCTTGACGCAGAAGCCATGGGCAATCCGACAATCTACTATGATGTCGGGTCAGAATGGCGAGAACTAGACGCCGCCAAGGTTCCTGAGAACTTTGTGTTTGCATGGCTCTTTGACGTCGGTGCTCAGGCCGACCGTCCCACGTTTCCCGGACCTGTTATCCCTTTGAAAGATCTTCAAAAGGAAATGGACGACAGGTTCCCGGGGCGTTGGACGGGTGAGTTTGTTCTGGGCTCCACGGGGCCACGGTTCTGGGACGCCAGTGCCGATAACCCCCGGGCCTGTGTGGTCAATCGGTTTGGCACAGGGATGCATTGCTTCACAGGCGGTACAGCGTTTATGTCATGGACGGCTATCTTTGGCGCCACTTTTACCGAGAAGTACGCCGCCGAGACCCTGGGTGCCGTGATGGCGGGTACTTGGTTTGACAATCGGAATTTCTGGCGTCTAGACGCCGAAGACCATTGGCAAGACTGGGCGTTGGATAGTTATTCCCGTTACCTCAGGGTACATCACCAGATAACGACGACCAAGGCCAAAGGTAGGGCGTCCTCTGAGTTGGACGACATCGTACATGCCGTGGAAACACAGAAGCGGGTGCAGGGGGCTTTCCCCTATGTCTACTTTCCCAGTGGCCCCATCATGGTTGACGGTGAGCGCATATTGAATATCAGCAACGTGCAAGTCCTACCGCCAGTGTCTGACGAGAAACCTTTGGCCTGGGGCGAAGGGTTCCCGTGGCTTGCGGAATTTCTAAAGGCGTTTCTGCCCGAGGAGACCCCGCGACAGGTGCTCTTGGGCTGGCTGAAGAACGCCTATGTTCCGGCCTACTTCCACAATCCCCGTCCGGGGCATGTTGTGATTCTAGCCGGTGATGTCAACCGTGGGAAGAGCCTGTTGTCCACTGTGATCATTTCAAAATTGCTCGGTGGGTCAGCGGACGCCAGTCAGCTGTTCCTCGGGGAAGAGAAGTTCCCCGATCATGTATTCAGGAAGCCCTTGATGACCATTGACGACGACATTCCATCCTCAAGCAGCACACGGCATATCAGGTATTCGGCCATGTTGAAGAAAATAGCGGCGAACAGCGAACACAATTTTGCCCGAAAGTTTAAGGACACGGGCAAAATCAAGTGGTTGGGCAGGGTCATAGTCACCTGTAACACGGACTCTGAGTCCATTCGGTTGTTGCCTAATATGGAGTTGTCGGACGCCGAGAAGATCAGCCTGTTTAAGTGTAACTCTGCGAAGGTGTTTCCGTTTAAGTTCCCCGAGCGGCCGGAAATCCTCAAGACAGTTGAACGGGAGCTTCCGTATTTTGCCCGGTGGCTATTGCAGTGGAAGATACCAGACAGCCTTGTTGGGGATCCCCGGTGGGGGGTAGTGCATTACCATGACCCTGAGTTGTTGGACAACTCTCTACAGGCCAGCGACGCCTTCAGTTGCTTGGAAGTGGTCCAGATGTTCCTGAAAGCCTTTGGGGCAATAAACCCCGGTGTAAAGGAATGGAAAGGTACTGCCGCCGAGTTGCTAAAGGAAATGCATCTGGACGAGGGCTTGAAGCCGCTGGTGACCAAGTACAGCATCGTTTCTCTGGGCAAATATCTTGGGCAATTACACGCTCAGGGATTTGCCATAGTCCCGGAAAGAACCAGTAAGTTGGGCCGATTTTGGCGGATTGCGGTCTCTCTTTCAAACACTGAAACCTGTGTCAAAAAGGGGGTGAAGCATGAAGACAAATAAATTCGGCAAGTTACAAAACCTGATCCTTGAAAACGTCACCCAGAGTGGGGAGAAGGGCAGCCTTCTCCCTGTTCTCCACGGGTTAGCGTTCCCCGGGAATTCGTACCCGTTCTCATACATCACCCCGATACTGTTGCGCATGGAGCATCAGCAACTCATCAAGGTGGTTTGGAATCAGGTCGATGTTAAACTGTCACGAGCCTACTTGAAAGGAAAACACCATGGCCCCAAAACCATTCGTTGCTCTCGATGGAGTTGAGTTGTTGCCGTTGGTGGCCGCCCGATTGGAGGAGGCGGTCACCGGATTGGGGTGGTCGAAAAGTCACATAGTAAACGACAGCCTAATACGTACCATGGGTTTGGAGGGCCTGGGGCTGTCAAACGATCAAGTGTGGGGTCCTAAAAAGAAAAAGGAGACCGATGGAAAAAATTAACTTAGGTACTGTGAATTACTCACAGGTTTGCAAGTATTTTGAGGGTTGTGACTGTGACTGTGTAACAATCTCGACGTCAACTCAGGACATAAGCCTCGGTAGGAGGTTGCATTGTGCCACTCCCGTCACCTTGGACATATTGAACCGAATGCTAATAACCGGAGCACTGAGGAGAATGAAATGAGTAAAATTCAAAAAGAAGCCCCGCTACCGTGTTGCGGGTTTCGGAACAGCGGCCTCCGGATGGATTTGACAACGTCAAAGTTGTCCGGGGAGCTGTGCAAGAAACCAGCCAAACGGATGCTGGTGACTGTTGGCGGTCTGGAATTGGCTGTGCCGATATGCGAAGAGTGCGCGAAACTGGTTGCAATTAAAAAGGAGACATCTGATGAACTCAAAAAATAAGGGGGGTGTTTTCGAAAGAGACTGTAGCCGGATGCTCAGTCTCTGGTGGACCGATGGAAAGCGGGACGACGCAATATGGCGCTCGGCTTCCTCGGGCGCCCTAACCACGGTGGGCCGGGGCCGCTACCTCGCCCACACCGGGGACTTTGCGGCTACAGATGTGGAGGCCGCACCGTTGTTCGACAAGGTTATCATTGAGGCCAAGCGGGGCTACAACAGGTACAGTGTGCAGGATTTGCTGGATGTGCCTGAAAAATCTCTGGCAAAAAATCCGGTGTGGGACATGTTTGACAAATTGGGAACAGCCTGTTTTAATCAAAACAAACTGGGAGTTCTTCTTTGGAAACGTGACCAACGAGACTTGTTGGTTTTCTGCCGGGGATATCCTTTTTGGCCAGACCCATTAAAGGCACGTTTCTCTTTTCTGGGTTGCGACGGTGTCTATGTCTATTGTCTACCCTGGGAAGATTTCAAGACTACCGTTTCCGCAGACCTGATAAAGTCTTGGCCAACGCCGCCTGTCTCTTCGTCCTCGTCGACGCCGTCGACCCCTGCTTAAGTGCCCGGTTAGCGTAGGCCGCTGTGCTCATGCCGGCGGCCTGCGCCTTGGCCCGGAAGGCCCCCTTCTTCATGTGCATTGTCTGTATCCATTTTTCTGTCACGCTACTTACTCCTATGAACACTGTCGTGACATTGACGACAGTAGGTTATGCCGTTTTCCACAAGGCCAGCTAAATGTGGGAACAAAGTCACCCCCCGGATATGGTGCGCTTCTAGTTCTTTAGTTGTTCCACATAGTTGGCAAAAATGACCATCTCGTTCTAAAACTCGTTTTCTCCAGGTTCGTCTTTGGTGACTATTATCCCATTCGTCTCGAATATGAATAAGCTGTGCTCGGAGATTACCACAATAAATAGCACGGCACGCTTTGGAGCAGGCCACTGCTGTATTTTTACGGTAACGCTTGACCCTAAAGATTTTTCCACAAATTTTACATGACAAATTTACCCAGTGTTTTGGGGAGTGCGGTCGACCTTTTCGTTGACATTTAACTGAACAGTATCGGCCGGCACGGCCATGCGTCTTACCCTTAAGCCAACAGGTTCGGGTGCGAAAGGAATTCCCACAGACTACGCAAGAACGCTGGACCCAAGTCTCTGTCATATTTCCCCCCTTTTCTCTCTGGCAAGTTGCCAGGATTCTCGTAGCGCTTCTTGCTGTGCGGGAGTCATACGGCGCCTTCGTTTAGCGTAGCGGTTCTTGATGGCGGTGTATATTGTACGGTACATACGGTTAATGCGCTGGGCCGACCGGGCCACTTTCTCCAGTTTAGCCAGGTTAGGGGCCTTTGGATCCTTTTCCAGTATGGCGAAAAATTCCGCGGTCTGCCGGGAACCCGCCATACCTTTAGCCGCGGACAGTACCTTCTTGACCTCGTAGCCATTACGCCATGCCGCTTCCAGGGTGGAATCCACCAGGGTCTCCAGGCGTTTCACCTGTTCCGGTTTACCCTTGATCTGGTACCACAGTGACTCGTCAGCGTAGGCCTGTAGGACATCGGCGATCTGGCGCTCGGCGGCGTAGGAACTCATGCCCAGGCTGGCCGGGGCAAAGAAGGTCGGCGGCCGGTCACCTTTCAGCATGTTTAAGATCGTCATGGGCATGAACTTCTGGGCGACATAGCCCATACGGCTTTCCATAAGGGATCCGTTGACCATGAACACGCCACCCAGGGGCACGGAATCTTCCTCACGGGTCCAGGGCATATCCCAGCCGGCGGTATTACGGCCGGTCAGCTGCTCCCAGGCGACCTTGACACCCATGGACGATTTGCCCAGGGCTGTCTTCCAAGGGTTGCCAAACCAGCCCCCAATTTCATAGCCGGATTTACCCCATCGCAGATACGACCGGCGCTTTTCGGTGATGCCGAATTTGCGACCCAGTTTCCGGAAAAGCGGGGTGGTGTCAATAGAGGTCTCTTTACCCTTTTCATTCATCCACATAAAGGGCTCGTCGTCGGGGTCCCCGAAAGCCGAGTAGATTCCGAACTGCCACATAGCCGGCACGGCCATGAGGACCAGGTAGATAAACGCCGGCCAGTTTTTCTCCAGCAATTGTCGGGACCGGATATCTGTCTGCGTCACCGGGGTAATGGGTATCCGGATACCCAGGGTCCGCTGAATCATGTCTGGCACCATGGCCAACTGCAAATTCGCCATTGTCCAATCTGGGGCGAAGATGAGCGCTCGCATGACGTCCCGAGCCATGGGGGTGGCCCAGATCATTTCACGCCACTCCAGACCACCAAAGGCCTGATTGACTACTTGGGCGATCTCCCGACGTACGGTGTCCCGGCCATTCTTAGTGACCATCAAATGGTCATAGTCCGGATTGGCTTCAACGTCAGCGTACATACGATTCGCCGTTATGAGCTTTGACGCCGGCTGCAGAACTTCCCACAGCAGATGGTCGCTGAAATGCTTGGTCCATTGAGCAACTTGGAGTCCGCGCCCAAAGGTGTTTTTAAGCAGCGGATTTTTCTGCGTGGCCGCAATACCGTCGGCCAGGAACTTATCCAGCGGACCGCCTTCGTCCCGAGGGTCCATGACAGTAGGCTCCCTGGCGCTAAATCGGAAGGTGAGTCCATGGTTCATCCACTCCGCCACAACCTGCCGCTGTGCGGGGTCAGACATTATGTTTTTGGACGTTTGCCAGACCTTCTGGATTTCCTGGAAGAATTTTACCGGGTTCAACAGCGGATTGCGCTTGTTAATCCCATACGCCGAGACATGGGATTCTATCAAGGTGCCGGCGTGGAAGAACGAAATTGTCAGGGCCAGCTGCTTGGTGAAAAGATTAAACCAGGTCACACCCTTCATGGTGCGCTTGAGCACTCCGTGGAACCCGGTATCCTTCAAATCTTCGATACCTCGGCTGGTGACGTGGTCCAACAGTTTACGTGTGGGTCCTTCGAGAACCCAGGCATGGGTGAAGCCTTTGGTCTTCTTCCCAAGGT
>Ga0222627_1000544_pt1 | contig 15657 bp, 14 predicted proteins | sample AntAcemetageno93_FD_179859 | JGI IMG/M metagenome (GOLD analysis project Ga0222627, IMG submission 179859) | Saline water microbial communities from Ace Lake, Antarctica - #93 | ecosystem: Environmental > Aquatic > Non-marine Saline and Alkaline > Saline | place: Antarctica: Ace Lake | collected... | reverse complement strand
TGATCTCCTTAGCAGAAAATATTTTGAAAAATATATAATGCCCTCTTACCAGCGAATGAGGGAGAAGATTTATGGCCCCATCTCGCTTCACATATGTGGAAACACTGAAGGTTTTTTAGATTTGCTTCCCCGGACAGGTTTTGAGGCATTTTCATTTGAAGGCCCCAAGGTTCCAGTAACAACAGCAATAGAAAAGATAGGGGGAAAAATGCTCTTAGTGGGAAATATTCCCACCTATGATACTCTGCTCTTCGGAACACCTGAAAGAGTCCGGGAGGAATCATTAAATGCGCTTGGGGATGGTATCGACTTATTAGCGCCGGCATGCGGCGTTCCGGTACAGACCCCGACGGAAAACCTTAAGGCTATGGTCAGAGCGGTAGAGGAGTTCAAAGAAGATAGGAGAAATCACTAACCCGCACCCTGCTCTCTTACTCCATTGAGGATCGGGCCGTGGTAAAGCGAGAATAGTAGATGACCCTTAGGAAAAAGCAAGACTCAATCCGTGAGTATGATTCTATTTGCAGGACAACCTGTTGTAATTGCCCCACAGGCTGTGGTGTTAAGGTTTTTTTGAAAGATAATGCTATTGTAGATATTTACGGGGACGAGGAACATCCCATCAATAAAGGGGCTTTCTGCCCAAAGGGCTTGCTCAGCTATTATCATCTCAAGAATCCAAAAAGAATTGTTCACCCGCAGATAAGGGAAAACCTGAACGATCAATTCAAAACCGTGTCTTGGGATAAAGCCATAGACTTTACCGCACGGAAAATTCAGGATATTTCGGAAAAAAGAGGAAAGGATTCCATCTTCATCCACGGTGATGAATGTGCTCCCTTTGGCTATTTAGCGGGGGGAAGCCTGTTTGCTAAGGATTTTGGCACATCCAACACGCCATCTCGTTTTCTACCCTATCCTTTTGGCAATCAGGGTCGTATCAAAGAGATGTTTGGAGTTCCGGGGTCACAGTTATTGATGAACTCCCCCAGGGATTGGTGCAGCAGCAGGTGTATTCTATTGTACGGGTGTGATCTTGCCGCATCAGATCCCATAACCTTCGGGCCTATTGTTGATGCTCACGACCGAGGCACCACCCTTTTGACTATCAGTTCAAAGAAGACCATCACAAGCTCCAAAGCCACTTTAGGCTTGAGGGTAAAACCCGGCAGCGAGAGCGCCATCCTTAAAGGCATCCTGAATATTCTAATTCAAAAGGGTCTTGTTGATGAAGATTTCTTAGAAGAATCCACAATTGATTTTGATAGTCTAAAATCAAAGGTGGAGCATTTTACCCCCGAGACCGTGGCGAAATCCTGCTGGGTGAAAAAAGACGATCTGGAACAAATGGCAGACCTGATTGGCAGTGTCAAACCTGTCCAGGTGATTGCCGGAGACTGGGCCACCCGGCCTTATCTATCTGACGAAGACCTCTTCATGTGCGGGGCCTTAGTTTGCTTGCGGGGTTCCGTGGGTGTTCCGGGCGGTGGTCTGAATCTCTTAAACGTATCCCCCTTTTCATGGGAGGCTTGGCCTACGGACAATGACAATAGCTCACAGGCCAAAGAAGATGTTCCTCCCAATTTTTTCTTAGAGAACATCCTTCTTGATTCACCGGGCAGGGTCGGAGCAATGATATGGCATGGCAACCCCTGTACAGGAACGGCTGAAGGAAAAAAAACAAAGGCCGCTTTAAAAGAGATACCATTTATTGTTCATCTTTCTTCCTATCCCGATGAGACTTACAATTATTCGCATGTCTCGTTTCCCATGAGTTCATGGCTGGAATATTCAGGTCTTGTTGCAAACAACAACGGCCGGGCTATTCAATGGCATAACAGGATGGTTGATCCTCCCGGCGAATGCAAGTCTCCTTTTGCCTTCTGGTCTGACCTGGCGTATGCATGCAACATGGGTGAGCATTTTCCCTGGAATGGGGAAACAGGGATTGTTGATGAGCGTAGAGCAATGGATTCCTTTCTAAAAGAAAATCCATTGACACGGGCGGCCTCTGTGGAAAAACTGGATCCGGAAAAAAACCCGCCCGGCGGACTGTTATGGCCTTGCACGGAAGAGGCCGATCTGGAATTTGAAGAGAGTCGTTATCTTATAGGCAGGCAAGGCAATGTCAGGGGCAAGAATATCTTGTTTGAGAAACAAGAGAATCATCCCTCAGGAAATGAGCGCTTTCCCACCCTGTCAGGGAAAATAGGCCTTTCCGGTCATGCCGGCCAGGAATACACTGATAACGAAATGGACTCCCAAGATCAAAAATCTGTTCGTGAGTCATACCTTTCCGAACATGATATCAAATTTCCCTTGATACTGACCACCGGGGTCTTGGTGGATTTTGTTGAGGGATTTGGATATTTCGTCACTGACCGTGACTCGTGGACGGCCGACATGATGGTCCAGATAAATCCCCGAATCGCAAAAGTAGTTGGGATTGAAAACCGTGAAACAATTACCATTGAAAATGCCCGAGGAACAGTTTCAGCACCAGCCTGGATAAACGAAGACATGGATCCCAGGGTAATATTTTGCCCGGAAGGCATTGATCCATTTCAACCTCATATGGGTTACGAAAGCCCTCTCTCTCTTTTTGAGGAACCTGTTGGGAATTCGGAGAAGAAATCTTCTACAATGGTAACGATTTATAAGGCAGGCCAGGACAAAGCCAGAAGCAGGAAAGACCTTGCTAGGTTCTTGAGAAATCTATGAGAGTATTATTTGTAAGCAAAAATTTTGAACAAAGGAAAGAGATCGATTCACACGAACACGATCCCGAAGAATTTGTTATGCTAATTGATGTTGATCGCTGTATTTCGTGTGGGGCCTGTCAATTGGCGTGCGAGATAGAACATGGTGGTGCCATTGGCATGCCGGGTTCCTTCAGACCCATTGATGTTCAAGGCAAAGATAAAGATGCGGAGAGCCCCTTAGTATATCTTCCATTAGCGTGCAGGCATTGCGAATCGCCATGCGATTACTATAGCCCGTATAATTTCTGGACCACGTGTCCCAAAGGAAAGAAACAGGAAAAAAAATTCATATCCTGTGATTCCTGCATTGACAGAACCCGGGAAGGCATGTGGCCGGCATGTGCGACCAGATGCAGTATGAAGACGATCTATTTCGGAACTTTCCACGATATTGCTTTTACTTTGGGTGAAAAGGGACTCCGTGAGATGGGAGATGTTGACATCACAGGCTAAAAAAGACGATTCATTAATTCTGCCGTCCCGGATTACTTCCGATGTATACCGGGGCATGGTAAAGGTATATGATCTGATTACCCGCAAAATCCTGGTAAAACAGACTGACCTGTTAGTGTCCGGATTCACGGACCTTGAGGAAGAGGCTAAATCCCTGGTTTTTAAGTACCGCCAACAGATCGAGGATTATATTGAGAGGCACCCGTCCTTTGCCAGGGCTTTCTCCCCCCTCAAACGGGATCCCTTTGCTCCAAGCATAATAAACAGCATGATCGAAGCAGGCTCAAGGGCCAACGTGGGCCCCATGGCCTCCGTGGCGGGTGCCATTGCCGAATATGTCGGTCTTGGCCTGTTGCCCTACAGTCGGGATGTTATTGTCGAAAACGGGGGAGACGTCTTTATTCTTTCTAAGGTGAAGAGAGAAATGTTGCTATTAGCCGAAAGTTCCGACTTTACAGGTATCAAAATCGCAATTCAGCCATCCTCGAAACCCATAGGAGTATGCACTTCATCCGGAAAATTGGGGCATTCGTTGAGTTATGGCAGGGCAGATGCTGTTATGGTAGTTGGGTCTACCGCATCAATGGCCGATGCTACGGCAACATACATAGCCAATCTCATAGAAACGCCATCCCATATTGAAGAGGGTCTCAAGAGGGCCGGGGAGATCGGAGTTCTTGGAGTCCTGATCCTCATCGAGGGACAGATGGGGGCATGGGGTCAAATTGAGTTTTTAAATTAGCTGGTGGAATAAAATGGCAAAACAGCAAAAAACTATTTCCGAAATAAACGAAAAGTTAAAAAAAGGCGAAGCCGTGGTTATGACGGCAATGGAATTTAAGAAGGAGGTCAGGAGCGGGTATAAATTCAAGGTTTCCGATGTTGACGTTGTAACCACGGGCACCAGGGCTATCCAGTCGGGAACCTCGGCCATGTTAGTGGTCCCGGTAGCCGAAAAGGGTAGCTTCACACGGGCTGAAAAAATGTGGTTAAACGGGGTCCCTTGTTGGCCGGGATCTAATCCTGTTGAAGGTTCAGGCACGGTTGATACTGTAATATATGGCACGACAGAGAGTATTGATCACGAGGGGCGTTACGGCGGAGGACATCTTCTAAGGGACATTGTGGAAAGAAGAGAAATTGACGTGGAGTGTTTGAGTGTCGAGGGAAAGACCTTTCATACGTCCTTCACCCTGGATCAGCTCAAGTTCGCAAGATACTTCACGTTTCGTAACGCTTTTCAGAATTATTATGCCTTTGCCAACATAAAAGACCACAAGTCCTACAGGGAAAACCCGCTGTCCATTTTTGCCTGTCGACCGTTGCCGGTGCTTGGAGGATTGGGCATGAGCGGAAGCGGAGAGATAAATCCCCTTGAAAACGATCCCAATTCAAGGATTTTCAGAACAGGGATGAAGTTACTGGTAAACAAGGCGCCAGGGGTATTGATCGGATATGGAACTCGAAGTACTCCAAGGATGGGATCCCTTTCGGTCGCTGCGGATATGTTCGATATGGATCCTGAATTCATGGGCGGTTTCAAAACAAGCTATGGGGTGGAGGTAACCAACAGTATTGCAGTGCCTTTCCCTGTCTTGAACCAGGATATACTTGATGATCTTGCAAGCTGCTTAGATGAAAAGATTCCCCTGCGGATTGCCGATATTGGGGACCGGATCCCCGTTGTGGAAGGGACCTATGCGGAAATCTGGTCCGGGGCAAAACTCGAAGTTGAATTTGATCCGGATCGCTGCATTTACTGTTCCTTTCAATGCCCTGCCGAATATTACTGCCCCATGGGTGCTATTTCGTGGAAAGACAAAGAGATTGATGAAACCCTCTGTTTTGGCTGTGGAGCATGCACATCAAATTGCCTCGGCGGGGCCTTTATGGGTAAAGGAGACGAGCCTAAGGGACGAATCGGTCAGATTCACGCCTTTGATACGGATATCCCTGTAATATTCCGGCAATCAAATCGGTATCGCTCAGAGCTTGTGGTTGAATACCTGAAAGAGATAATGGAGAAAGGAGAGTTTCTTTTAAATGATTCTGACTTTGAATTGAAGATATGGCATGAATGGAAGGGTTAAAGAGTATTGCAATAAGTAAAGGGGTTATATGCAAGGATTGGAAGAAATAGATCTGGTTCGCGAGCAGGCTGAAAAATGTGTTCGCTGTGGGCTCTGTCTTACCGTCTGTCCCGTATATGCAGAGGAGCAGGATGAAAGGTATGTGGCCAGGGGCCGGAACCGCTTGCTGAGCGAAATCATTGATAATCACAAGGATCTTACGGTCGGCCTTAAGGATCGTTTCAGCAAATGCCTTTTGTGTCGAAGGTGTACAATGGTATGCCCTCAAGGGGTAAGAACAGACCTTTTGAATATAGCTGCAAGGGCCGAACTGGCAAAAGGAAACGGGCTCCCGATATACAAATCAATAACCTTTCGAAAGGTGTTGAAGGACAGAAACATAATGAGAAAGGCCCTCAAGGCAGCTTTGAAATTTCAATGGCTTCTCCCCACCACTAAAGAACCAGAGGGTAAACTACATCATATCCCCCTTGAGACTGAAGGAAAGATCCGACATCTTCCTGTATTTCTTGCGGGTTTGGGAGGGGGGAGGCAACTTCCTTCTCTTGCAAAAAAGTCTTTAAGCGAACAAGTTCCGGAAGAAAACCCTCCGCTGGCCGCTGTCAAAAGTAGAAACATGAGGGTAGCCTATTTTTCAGGATGCGCTACAGAATTCAGCTTTCCGGAAGTAGGTAAGGCCTTAATCAAACTCCTCAACCAATTAGGCGTGGAGGTTGTTTTTCCAAAGGAACAGGGCTGCTGCGGCATCGCTGTTTTTGCCGGCGGTGACCTTGACACTGCTAAGGAAATGGCCCTTCATAATATTGATGTCTTTTCAAAATTGGATGTGGATTTTGTTGTTACCGGCTGTGCGACCTGCGGTTCAGCGTTGAAGGACGGGTGGACAAGCTACTTGCCAAAAAATAAAGATGAGAGGGAAAAATTTGAAGAATTCGGGGCAAAAGTGAGGGATATCTCAGAATTGTTAGTTGAGTTGGCTGATTTCAAGCCCCTTCGATATCGTTCGATATTGCCGGAAAATACCCGTGTCACTTACCATGATCCCTGTCATTTAGCTCGCTATCAGGGTGTAATTGAACAACCTCGTAAAATTTTAAGGCAGGTCTTTCAAAATAACTTTGTGGAAATGGATAACACCGGATGTTGCGGCATGGGAGGCTCGTTCAATGTAGACCATTACAGCCTGTCCAAAAAGATCGCTAAAAAAAAGATCGATTCCATAGAGAGGACGGAAACAGATGTGGTCATTAACACATGCCCCGGATGCATGATACAGCTTATTGACAATATTGAAAGGTATCATCTTCCCCAGAGGGTAGTTCATATGGTTGAGGCAATTGAACCAATTCCGGAATCTGAGGAGTAAGTTATGGCTGGCAGGGAAAAATCAATCTCCTCTATCAATAAGAAAATTAAAGAAGGTAGTGCCGTAGTTTTAACCGAGATGGAACTCATAGAGGAGATTCAAGACGGACATAAGCTGAATGCCTCTGATATTGATGTGGTTACAACGGCCTGTTGTGCGGAGACCTCAGGAACCGCGGCCATGATCAGTGTTCCTGTAACCGGCAGGGGAGTGTTTACCCGTGCCCATAGGGTATGGTTAAATGGGGTTCTCGGATATCCCGGCCCTGCCCCCAACGAGCGTCTTGGACTGGTAGAGTCTCTTGTTTTTGCCAGCCAGCCGGCCGATGGCAAAGGAAACAATTACAATGGGGCAAAATTGTTTTTAGACATACTTAGAAGGAAGGAAATTCATGCTGCATGCCTTTCACTGGAAGGCGATACTTATGAAACCTCCTTTCATTTAGATGAGATAGAATTTGCCAGGATGTATATATACAACTGCTTCTTTAAAAAATTGTCCCCTGAAGATACGACTTCTTCAAAAACGAGACATCTCAAAACCATCAGGTGTGGAAGCAAGATATTGATAAATAAGGCCCCAGGTGTTGTGACCGGCTCCGGAACTGGAAGCGCACCGGAACATAGGGCCTTATCTCTTGCCGCCGATATGTTCGGGATGGACCCGGAGGACATGGAAGAGTCTGAGACAGGTATTAAAAACTCTATCGTTTTAGCTATCCCGGTTATCACCGAAGGAGTCTTAAAAGATTTAGCGGCTTGCCTTATGGAGGAAAGAGACCGGAAGTCCGAAGATAGTATTGACATCCCGGAAAAAGCTGCAGCGCAATACTTAAAGCAATGTATTCAAAAGGGTGAATTTTTATTGATTTCTTCTGATATGTATCTGACTAATTGGTTTTAAGGAGGGTTTAAAATGTCTGAAATTGAAGAAACTGCAAAAGAGTTGATAGAAAAAGGGAGAAAGGCCCAGGCAATCTTTGAGGGGTACAGCCAGGAACAGGTTGACGAGGTTATTACTGCCGTAGGCTGGGGCGGCTACACCAATGCCGAGTATCTTGCCAGATTCTCTATAGAAGAAACCGGCATGGGCCTCTTAGAGGACAGGATAAAGAAAATACACAACAAAACAATAGGAACTTTAAGGGACCTTAAAGGCGCTTTGTCCCGGGGCATTATTAACATTGATGTAACGAAAGGTGTGACAGAGATTGCAAAGCCGATGGGTGTCATTGGGGCGATTACTCCTGTCACAAATCCGGTTGCCACCGCTATCAACAATATGATGGTCGTGTTAAAAGGGGGAAACGCCGTCATACTTGCCAGTCACCCCCATGCCAAGAAAACCGGAATGGAAGTGGTAAGACTTGTACGCGAAGAAATCGACAAGTTGAAAGCTCCCCTTGATCTCGTGCAGACCGTTGAACAGCCCAGCAAAGATCTGTCACAGGAAATCATGCACCAAGCCGATACCGTTATTGCCACCGGAGGTTCTGTCATGGTAAAGGCCGCGTATAGCAGCGGCAAGCCGGCCCTTGGGGTAGGCCAGGGAAATTCCGTGGTAATCATTGATCCATCGGCCAATGTCGGTGACGCAGTTGACAAAATTTTCACGGGCAAGACATTTGACCATGCCACAAGTTGTTCTTCGGAAAGCTCGATTATTGTGCAGGAATCTATTTATAATGAGGTCATAGAAAAATTCAAGGCCAAAGGCAGCTATCTGGTTTCTCCCGAGGAAAAGGAAAAGTTAGGGGAAACCATCTGGATAAATGGGTCAATAAACGGCAAAGTCGTTTGCAGGACCCCGGAGTCCATCGCCACTCTGGCAGGTATTACATCGGAAGAGGCCTTAAAGGCCAAATGCTTTCTTGTAGAAGAAGAAGGAATCGGACCTGACCATCCGTTTTCCGGGGAAAAGTTGACGATTGTTCTGGCAATTTTTAAGTACTCTGATTTTGATGAGGCCCTTGATATAGTAAACCGCATTACCTCCTATCAAGGAAGGGGGCACTCTTGCGGTATTCATACCACAACAGAAGAAAACATAACAAAACTTGCTCTCTCGGCCAAGGTTAGCCGCATCATGGTGAACCAGGTCCAGGCCTTTGGAAACGGGGGATTTTTCAACAATGGTCTTCCTTTTACCCTGACAATGGGTTGTGGTTCCTGGGGAGGTAATAGTACCACCGAAAACCTGAATTACAAACACTTCATCAATATTTGCAGGCTTGCCAGGCCAATCGCTGAAAGGAGACCTTCTGAGGAAGAATTGTTCGGGCATTACCTTGCCAAGTACGGAAAATGAACCCTATAGCGGAAGAAGGAGGTGATGAGATAAGCGAAGACAAGAAAGGAGGGGTTTCACTTTGGTAACCTTAATAAATGCAAGGAGGGGTAAAATGAAAAAGAGATGGTTGTTGTTTACGGTTGTCTTGAGTTTTGTCTTTGTGATGGGGTTTCAGCCTACAGTTTGTAGTGCTGAGACGGAAAAGATCCACTTTGGTTATCTGGTAGCGGACCAGATACACAATTTCGCTTCCATGATCATAAAGGAGAAGAAGCTCTTGGAGGCAGAAGGCCTTCAGGTGGAGTGGGGAGAGTATCTCGCCGGGGCTTATGTCATGCAGCATCTCGCCGCTGGAGAGGTGGATTTCGCTACGTGTGGAGTTATTCCTACCATGATCACCCGGGGGCGGGGTGTTGACGTGGTCGTATTGGCCGGCAGCAACACCGAGGGTTCCAGTATCATTGTCAAGGAATCTATCAAGAGCGTCAAAGATCTTGATGGCGCCAAGATAGGTACCCCGGGAATTGGTTCCATCCAGGATGCCATGGTAGATATAGTTGCAAGAAGAAATAACATCAAAATAATCCACAAACATATGTCAGTGCCGGACATGCCCATCTATCTTAAGAAAGGGGAGATAGACGGCTTCATCGCCTGGTCGCCTCATAACACCAAGGCAGCGGCTCTTGGTTATGGTCATATTCTCCTGACATCACATGATATCCTTCCGGGGCATCAGTGCTGTGTGCTCGTGACCAGAGGTGAACTCGTCAGGAAGCAACCTGAGACCGTAAAAAAGGTAATGAGGGCATATATGAAGGCATTTCAGTATGAAATGGCTAACAAAAAGAATCACGACGAAACACTTGACATGGTCGTGAAGTATACAAACGCACCAAAAGAAGTGGTCGTGAAGGCATGGGCGCTTACCCCGCACCCCTACCCCCCATATTTGAATATAGAGAGCGCCAAGTTTCAGGCTGAGGGGCTTCTAAAGGGCGGTAAGATAAAAAGAGGCGTCATTACCAATATGGACAAATTTATTGCACAACTATACCACCCTTATTTCCTATTGGACTATCTCCGCAATGTGAAGTAGGGGAATCGTTTTTTAACCAACCCTTTGCCGGGTGGCTTTCTCCGGATGCCACCCGGCAGCCAATCAACCAGGTTTAGGGATGCGCGTGGGGCCTATAGAACGCGTATCCTAATCCAAAAATCATGGCAGGTTACAAGAGGTTTGCTTCCCAATAGAAAGCGGAGTGTCACACTGATCTGTTCCAAAAGCACTGTTTTCAGGAGAGTTCTATGACTAATAACTATGCGGAAAAGATGAAAACCACGGGGCTTAATTTCTTCACCCTCGCGATGGTTCTGGTTTTATGGACCCTTATTGCCTACTGGCAGAAATCGCCCTTCTTTGCAACGCCGTACGACATCGTTCAGGGCTTTGTGCAAATGGTAACCGTAGGGGATGTGGAAGGTTATAAGCTGTGGTCACACATGCTGCATAGCCTCGTACGCGTATTCGCCGGGTTCGCCGCGGCCTGTCTTGTGGGAATTCCCGGGGGTTTACTCCTGGGGCTTTATCCGAAAATTTACGATCGGACAAGGATTCTTGTTGAGCCCATCCGTTTCATCTCTCCCATTGCCTGGATTCCGATGGCCATTGTCCTTTTAGTCGGATTTTCCCGCTACATTTTTGTTATCTGGGTGGCATCCTTCTTTCCCATATTTGTCTCAACCCTCTGGAGTGTAAGACAGGTAAATGCTGTCTACGTTAACGTAGCACGGGTGGCAGGGGCATCCCGTTCATTTATCATCAGGAAGATCATCTTTCCCTCAATACTTCCCAGTGTCATCGGAGGGATGCGCATAAGCTTAGGAATATCCTGGATGTGTATTGTCGCCGCGGAAATGATTGGAGGCCAGATGGTAGGCATCGGCCGTCTTATATTGAAATCTGCCATGGTGACCAGGATGGATCTTGTTGTCGTGGGCATGATATCTATTGGATTCGTCGGCTATGCCACAAATGAACTAATCATTTTTATTGAAAAACGGATTTTCCGGTGGAGAGCAGCGGTTTCCATTGAATGATTTCGTTCCTTGGCCTCTATGAACACAGAAATAGTGCATTCAAAGAATATATCGATCCGGCAACAGGGCGCACACGAGTGAAATGAAATTATCTCCGGCACCGCCTATGTGATAGAATGAATGCAGCAGAGATTTAGAGGAGACTTTGATGGCGAATGATAAGAATGCGGGCAGTGGAAAGCTCGGAACGTTTGGCTATAATGCCCTTGCCCTGAGTATCTTTATACTTCTGTGGGCAGTGGTTTCGTGGATATCAGAAAGCCTTTTTTTGCCTACCCCATGGACAGTTCTTAAATCATTTTTAGACCTTTGTACTTATGGGGATGTAGAGGGCATAAACTTAGGCATGCACATATTCAAAAGCACGCTGCGCATATTCGCCGGTTTCGTGGCGGCCTGTATTTTGGGCATCCCCCTCGGAATACTAATGGGGCTCTATCCGCGAGTCTACGACAGCACCAAGTCTGTTATTGAGCCCATAAGATTTATCCCCCCGGTCGCCTGGATACCTCTGGTCATTGTCCTGTTAGTCGGCTTTTCCAGGTATGCGTTTATCATCTGGTTAGGGGCATTCTTTCCCATTTTCATCGGAACTCTCCTGAGCGTCAGGTCTGTCAATCCCACACATATTGATGTCCCCAGGTCTTTTGGAGCCAAGCGTTTATATATCATCAAGAAGATAGTAATTCCTTCTACCCTACCGGATATTTTTACCGGTATGAGAGTTGGCATGGGGATTGGCTGGGACTGTATTATGGCAGCAGAGATGATAGGAGGAGAAAATGAGGGTCTTGGAGTTATGATATTGAAATACGCCGAATTAATCAGGATCGAAGATATCATGGTGGGCATGATCGTGATCGGAGCTATTGGTTTTCTCATAAACGAGGTATTCATTTTCGTGGAAAGAAGGGTTTTCAAGTGGAAAGAGGCGATCGTGATTTCTTAGGGGGAAGCATGGAACGGGAACTTATTGATGTTGATATGAGCATGAAATTCGATAACCTAAGCGTCTTGGAAGACATTAAATTCAAAGTGCACGAAAATGAGTTTTTAGTTATTGTGGGTCCCACAGGATGTGGAAAAACAACCTTGGCCAGACTCTTGGGGGGGCTTTCCAAACCCTCATCAGGGCATGTCACCATTGCCGGGGAGGACGTCAATCCAAAGATTCACAATGTCTCCTTTGTGTTTCAAGAGCCGTCCTGTATTCCCTGGCTCACCCTCTGGGATGACATATCCATGGGTCTCGAGATCAAGGGGGCAGACCCACAAAGCGCTGAGACGAAGACAAGGATCAAGGAAGTCATTAAATTGGTCGGTTTAGATGGATTTGAGGAATACTTCCCCAAACAGATCTCAGGAGGTATGAAGCAGCGGGTGGCTATTGCCAGGGCCTATGCCACGAAGCCTGATTTCTTGCTCATGGATGAGCCTTTTGGTCATCTTGACGCCCAGACCCGCTACCTCATGCAGATCGAAATCATGAGGATATGGGAAAGAGAAAAAAAGACAGTTGCATACATCACCAACAACATTGAAGAGGCAGTCTATTTGGCGACGCGGATCATCGTGTTGTCGAAGCTACCGGCCAGGATAAAAGCAGAACATAGTATAAATTTGCCTCGACCCAGGGACCTTACCGGCCCGGACTTTTTGAGAATTCGGGCCGAGATCACAGCGCAGTGTGAGGTGGTTAAATAACCGGATAAGAGGAACATTATGGCAGGAAGAAAGATCAAAATAGAGGTCCGTAACCTCAGTAAGCACTTTGATGATCTAATTGTTTTGCACCAGATGGATTTTGACATCTATGAAGGTGAGTTCCTATGTGTGGTAGGTCCCACCGGGTGCGGCAAAACCACATTCTGTAACGTGGTTACCGGCCTGCTCCCCATTACCGAGGGCTCGATAACCATGGGGGGTGAAAAAATCGACTTCAAAAAACACAATGTCTCCTTTGTGTTTCAGGAACCGTCCTGTATCCCCTGGCGTACCATATGGGACGATGTCAAGATTGGGCTGGAGATAAGAAAGGTCCCGAAAAATGAAATTAATGAAAGGGTCAGCGCGATTCTTGACCTCACTGGCTTGACTGAATTTAAGGATTTCTATCCCAGCCAAATCTCGGCCGGTATGAAACAACGGGTTGTCATTGCCAGGGCCTTTGTAACCGAGCCGGACCTTTTGCTGATGGATGAGCCCTTTGGCCAGTTGGATAGCAGCACACGATTCTACATAGAGAATCAATTGATCAAGGTATGGGAGAAGACCAAGCGAACCGTTATCTTTGTAACACACAACCTGGAAGAGGCCGTCTACCTATCTGAAAGAATCCTGGTCTGTACCCAGAAGCCAACCGGTATTAAAGAGGAAGTCTTCGTTGGTCTCCCCCACCCTCGAGACATAACCGATCCCGAATTCGTCAAGATTAGAAACAGGGTTACCGATCTGGTTAAGTGGTGGGAATAGGGAAATCATAACCAAAAGTCGGACCATTCGAGCGCTTTTTTCACGAAAATGAAAGTCCCGCATGCAGACATACCTGTGGACATGCATCATTATTTTTCTGGCAAGCTTCATAAAGGGCCTCTCGGGTTTCGCTGCTCTTTTGATTGCAATACCCCTTCTGTCACTGTTCCTTGATATAAAGACGGTTGTTCCACTGGCTACCCTCGTGAGCTTTTCAGTGAGCTTGCTTTTGCTCATAGACCTGAGAAAACACCTGGATCTGAAAAAAATATACCCCTTTTTGATCGGCGTAGTGCCGGGGATTCCATTGGGGGTATATTTGCTTAAAAAACTTGATAGTAACGTAATTCTCTTTTCCCTGGGCGTCGTACTTATTGCGTATTCCCTTTTCAGCCTTTTTTCAAAACCAATAAAAAAGGGAATCGCCGGGAAGTGGGCCTATCCTTTCGGGCTTGTAGCAGGATGCCTTGGCGGGGGTCTTAGCCTTTACGGTCCGGTTATAATTGTCTATACATCCTTGCAGGGCTGGAACAAAGATGAGATAAAGGTGAGCATGCAGGGCTTTTTCCTTATCTCCGCCGCCATCGTCATCATATTTCATGCAGCGAACGGATTGACCGGTATTACCGTTCTGAGTCTCTTCGGCATATCTTTACCCGGTATGTTTATAGGTAATTATCTCGGATCTCATTTCTACGGAATGTTGAAAGAGGCACACTACAGGAAGGTGATCCTCGTCCTGCTCGGTTTGTTGGGAGCACTTATGATATACAGAAACCTGTGACAGCATGATCCCAACTCCACACTAGGAAATGATCGAGAACAATAGATGAAAGCAGAAGAGTCACATATATTTGAGTTTGAAACAGAACAAGGATTCCTCATATGACAAACCGATTTCCTCATTTGGAAGGGCTTGTACCGGAAGAGATCCTGCACCAGAAATAGGCATGGGGAAAAATGACCTAAACCCAAAGTTCAACTGAATAGCTAAAGGAAATGCGATTATGTTTATTATCACCGGAGGCACAGCCATTATTAAGGCCAGTAGACGGTTAAGTTTTTCTGGGATTGTGATCTTTGTTGCTCTTCTTTGCGTTGCGGCTATAGGAAGCAGCGCAGCTTCCCAGTCTCCACAGCCCAAATCCTCCTTGCAGGCCGGCGATTCCGTTGAAGGGAGCTCCCGTCTGACACTGAACGGTATTGAGTATATAAAAATCAACCTTGGTGAGCTTTATCAGCACTGCCTGGATGCAAAGAGTGATAAGATGACCGGTCATTATGTAGTAAGAGGTATTGTCAGGCGAACCCCTGAACTTGACAGATTAGGCCAGTTTGTGCTCATAAGAACAGCCGTTTCATGTTGCCATGCTCATGCCGCGCCCGTGGGTTTCAGGGTAGATTACAATCGATCATCTGAGATTCGTGATGGCCAGTGGGTAGAGGTTTACGGGACCCTAAAAAAGCTTTCTCCTGATTTACCCAATCCCAACCTACATTCCATAGGAATCCCCTTTGTTCGCTTGAATAAGTCTCGATGCATTGTTCCAGCCGGAATCGTCAAAATACCTCAACCTGAGGATCCCGATATTTTAGAGTTCCGAAGTGCCGAGCCATACGCATATTGATTGCTCAGGTTTTGATTCAACTTTTGGCCACTCCCGGGATAGCATTCGGTTGTCTCGTTCCTGCTGTGACGAAAAGATATCCGAACCGTGCCCTTTGCGGCATTGGTATTCATGTTGGACTACAGCACGAACGGCCTTGGCAGTCCATAAAGCTTCTGAATTGCAGCTAATTGTGAAAGACATTGACAAGATCAAACAGGGGGGCTAAGCTCAAACAGGAGGACAAAAAATTAGGACCAAACAAGATGGGGCCATAAACGGCAGATTTATATGCCAGAACCCGAATACCACAGCTACCTTGGCAGTAATACGTCAAAGGAGGCACTCAAGCCAGAACGTTCTATTCTTGAAGAAAAAGGAATTGACAAAGAACATGTATAATAAGGTCCGTGAGACCCCCCATGAAAAAAGGAGATGCACTTGAAGTAATAACAGAATCTTAACCGCGAAAGGAGGTGGGAGAAATAGAGGGTGTTGAAGGAATTACAACTGGCCAG
>Ga0222627_1000539_pt1 | contig 15848 bp, 14 predicted proteins | sample AntAcemetageno93_FD_179859 | JGI IMG/M metagenome (GOLD analysis project Ga0222627, IMG submission 179859) | Saline water microbial communities from Ace Lake, Antarctica - #93 | ecosystem: Environmental > Aquatic > Non-marine Saline and Alkaline > Saline | place: Antarctica: Ace Lake | collected... | reverse complement strand
CTATCAAATTCTATAGTGCGTATATCTGCAAAAATATCTTTAATTTTTTTCTTTTCCTCGGGTGAAAGATTTTGTTTGGGAAAGATAAGACTTACATGTGGATGAAAAGGAAGGATGTCTTCAGAGAAGGATTTTAGAACGGTTAGTTTTTGATATAAAGCATATATTTCATGAGCACAAACATCTAAAAAATAAACTTCTTCTTGGCCTTGGTGCTCAAAAAAAGAGACCTCTTTTACGGTTGCATGAAAACATTTTGACGGATTTTTTTCAAATTCTGTGACCCAGTTTTTTATGACACGAGGGTCGTCTAAAAAATAAAAATAACGCAGTGTTAAATGAAGAGGAAAATTCACTTCTGATCGAGTATCAAATTCTAATACATGAAGTATTTTTTCATATAATTCCTGAGAAAATTTTGGTATGAGGGCAATAAAATAATTCATTTTTTTAATATTTATTTCTAGAAAATCTTTTTAAAAAGAGTGAAGACAGGCGGTTGGCGTTTTCAAGGGCTTGGAGAACTTCATTAATGGGGAGCTCTTGAGCATAAGAATTATCAATGACTTGTGTGATTTGATTTATGGAATGAGATACGACAGATTCACGTAATACGTCCTTATTGAGGGGGTATGTATCTGTCACATACAAGCAAACAATTCGCAGAAAACAGTCATCAAATCGTTTGAGGAGCATTTTGGATTGATCAAGTAATACGGGATCATTTGGGTTTGCTGATAATTTGGGAATTAATGGACGAAGAGCATCTTTGAATTGAAGAGCGTAATGAACAGCTGTTTGTAATATTTCGTCTTTCGTTGGAGGTTCTTCAAGATCAAAAGTTCCATGTATGGTGCGACTTAAAAAAAACTGTAAGCGTAAATTAGGAGGATAAGAGTGATATTCTTCTTCGCTTACATAGAGAAAATCAGTATTGGGAAATTCATTCTTTATCTTTGAAAAAACAGTTGTCGTGTTTCGATTAATATTTTTGAGAATGCATATGTAGTCATGATCACTGTTTTCATCTCCATCTCCTCGCATGCTTGAGCCTTGTAATAACAATAAAGAAAGATCGTCTTGTAATTCGTCTTGTAGACGGAGTTTTATTTTTTCAGAAAGTTCAATGGTTTCTTCGGATGCTTCAGGTGCTCCATTTATAAAATCAGAATGAGTGAATTCATATGGAGTATTCATAACAGGACTATTTGATTTAAGTGAGTCCAAATCACCAAACAAATGTCCAAGTTTTTTCTGTTTTGTTTTAAATAATTCCGTTCGATCCCGGGTTTCTGAATTTATGATGAGTGGAATTCTTTTGGTTACAGGAATACCAGAAGCTTCTAGCTGTTGAATTTTTTCAGGATTATTAGAAAGAATATTCACCGAATCAATTTGGAAATGTTTGAGCATTTCAGTTGCGATATCATATGTACGATAATCCGCTTCAAATCCAAGTGCTACGTTTGCCTCTACGGTATCAAGACCTTTATCTTGAAGATTATAGGCATTCATTTTGTTTTCAATTCCAATTCCTCGTCCCTCTTGTCTGAGGTAGAGGAGAACTCCTTGTGTTTTTTCTTTTATCATATCCATAGAGGCGTGTAGTTGATCTTGGCAGTCGCATCGTTGGCACCCAAATATGTCCCCAGAAGAACATTCTGAGTGTATTCGTAACAATACATCTGTTTGATTCTTTACTTCGCCCATAACGAGAGCAAAATGTTCATGGATTTTTTCAGGTGTTTTTTCTGTAAACAAATGAAAGTCAAAATCACCATTATCCGTTGGCAAGGTACAATGTGTTTTGTTTTTTAATTTCATTTTTTGTAACTTCTATATTGATGTCAGCGTATGTGTGGGTTTTTTAGAAACAAGAAAAGCAACCTAATAACTTCATTAAATATTCATGAGATATTTTTTGAATTTGATTTCATATGTTTTTTAAATCAAACTCTCAACAATGAAGCTCTGGCTCCTTGCTCCCGTTTTTATAGCCTTTGATCAGATCACAAAATATGTGGCCCGAGCAGAACTATTTGAAAACACGATTCCACTGTTTAGTGATGTGCGATTACAGCTCGCATTTAATAAGGGATTTGCATTCAGCTTGCCTGCACCACAATTAATATTGATTATTATTGCCCTGGCGGTGTCGGGGTTTCTCTTCTACTGGTCGAGCAAAAAAGAACGCTCGGTTTATGAAAAATGGGCAGCAGTGTTACTTGCTTCAGGTGCAATTGGAAATGCTATTGATCGAGTCTTCTTTGGACAAGTGACAGATTTCTTTGCTTTTTGGAGTTTCCCAATATTTAATGTGGCAGATATCTTGGTGACATTTGGGGTAGTTGTTTTGTTGTGGGGAGAAATTACAAACTGGAGACCGGTCTCTAAAAAAACTCAGAAATAAAAAATCCCGCCGGAGCAGGATTTCTAAATTTTAAGTTTGAACTATAATTACTCTGCTTTTTTTGCAGGAGCTTTTTTGTCAGTCGCAGCTTTAGCAGAGACTGATTTCTCTACAGCGGGTTTAGCAGCAGGAGCCGTTTTTGCTGTTGTTTTTGGCAACATTTTTGCATACTGAGACTTGATTCGCGCTCCTTTACTAGCATGCCATAAGTTATTTTTTACAAAAAGATCAATATTCTTTTGTACTGTAGGAAGTAATTTTGTAGCTTCTGCAAACTTTTTCTCCTCAATAAGAGTAATGAAGTCTTTTAGTGTTTCTTTTAATACACGCTTACGAACAATATTTCGTGCAGTGCGTCGTTCAGTTTGTCGAACTCGTTTGATAGCGGATTTGATAATTGGCATGTGCCTCAAGGAAAGTTATTTTCGCGCGAAATGTACTGATTTTCCGAACGGTGTCAACTTTAAGCAAGTGGTGAGCGATACAGGATTCGAACCTGTGACTTCCTGCAAGTCAAGCAGGCGCTCTAGCCAACTGAGCTAATCGCTCACAATAAAGTTGATTACGGGCGGGATTTTGGCGATTTTGAACAGGACTGTCAAAGTTTTTTTGAAAAATTTGACCAAAGAGCAATAAAAGCTACACTTCCGACGAATTAATTTTAATAAAATGAAGAAAGACGAAAAGAAAAGCGTTATGAATAAATTTCAAACGCATGCGAAAGACACTGGATCTTCGCGGGTACAGATTGCGATTCTGACTCAAAAAATCGCAGATTTAACAGATCACCTACGATCACATAAGAAAGACAAGCACTCACGAAGAGGTCTTCTTGGGATGGTAGGAAAACGTCGCCGACTATTGAAATACTTACAAATGAGTAATGTGTCTCAGTATGCCGATGTTGTGAAACAACTCGGTCTTCGAAAGTAAATTTAAGTCTCGCCTTGGCGGGACTTTTTCTTTTTCTCACGGAGGAAATACCTTTTCCGTGAATATTTTGTAATTATATAAAAATATGGCAGCAGCAAAATCAGTAACAGTTCAGCTAGATGGTGTAGATTTCACTTTTGAATCTGGAAAACTTGCCAATTTGGCAGATGGATCAGCCGTAATAAAATACGGAAACTCAGTGCTTCTTGCAACAGCAGGAATGAATGATAACCCACGACCAGGAATGGATTTCTTTCCTCTTATGTGTGACTACGATCCAAAATACTACGCAACGGGAAAAATAAAAGGTTCACGATTTATGAAACGTGAAGGTCGACCACCAGAGAGTGCGATTTTGACAGCACGAATGATTGATCGTCCACTTCGTCCAATGTTCCCAAAAGGAATGATGAACGATGTCCAGATTATTGTGACGCTTTTGCAGGCAGATGGAACACATTCAGATGCAGCAGCAGCAATGACAGGAGCATCAATGGCATTGCAGCTTTCAGGGATTCCTTTCGAGGCGCCCATTGCAGCAGTTCGAGTAGGAATGGATGAAAAAGGAGAGTTCTTCCTTAATCCTACATATGATCAAGTTGACAATGGAGATTTGGATTTGATCATCGCTGGTACAGAAGAAGCAGTTATGATGGTTGAGGCAGGAGCACGATTGATTTCAAACGACAAAATGATTGCAGCGTTTGAGTTTGCTCACGAACGAATAAAAAAACTATGTGCAGCTCAATTAGAGTTAGCATCACAATTTGATATCACACCGAAAGTTCCACAGATTCGAGAAGTAAATGTTACTGCTGAAGAATTGATAAACAATGCATTGACTCAATCTGACTGGGAGACGGTTGGAGGAGTTGGTAAAAAGGAATTGAAAAAAACAATTGCAGCCCTTCAGGAAAAACTAATTGAGTCATGTGCTACAGCAATCGAGAATGAAGAAGTTTCAAAAGGAGACTTGATGACTTTCTTCGACAAAAGATTGAAGAAATACATTCGAAATCAGATTATGACGACAAAAAAACGTCTTGATGGACGAGGATTTACAGATATTCGAGCATTGGATTCTGAGGTGAGTGTATTGCCACGAACTCACGGTACAGGATTGTTTAACCGAGGAGACACACAGGCTCTTTCAGTTTTGACAGTTGGTTCGGTTGGAGATGCTCAGCTTTTGGATGATCCAGATCGACCAGAGTTTAACAAATATTATTTCCACCACTATAACTTCCCACCATACTCAGTAGGGGAGGTAAAACCATTGCGTGGAACAAACCGACGAGAGATTGGTCATGGAACATTGGCAGAGAGAGCTTTGCAATATGTGTTGCCAACAAAAGAAAAAGATAATTTCCCGTACACACTTCGAGTAGTGTCAGAGATTTTGGCTTGTAATGGATCAAGTTCAATGGCTTCAGTATGTGGATCAACATTGGCTCTTATGGATGGAGGAATCCCAATCAAAGCGGCCATTTCAGGAATTGCTATGGGATTGGTTATGGATGAAGAGACAGGAGAGTACAACATTTTGTCAGATATACAGGCACAGGAAGATTTCTGTGGAGACATGGACTTGAAAGTTTGTGGAGACGAGAATGGATTGACTGCATTGCAGATGGATATCAAGTTGAAAGGACTAGATATGAGCCTTTTGAAAGAAGCTCTTGATCAAGCGCAAACAGGTCGTGCTGATATTTTGAAATCTATGAAAGCAGCAATTCCAGCTCCACGAGAGGAGATGAACGAATTTGCCCCACGAGTTACTTCATTTCACATTAATCCAGACTATATTCGTATTGTTATTGGAAAAGGTGGAGAAACAATTCAGGGATTATGTGCAGAACACGATGTAAAAATTGATCTTGAAGACGACGGATTAGTTATGGTTTCTTCATCAAGTGGAGAAAACTCAGCGGCAGCAGTTGCAGCAATCAAATCTTTGGCTTATGAGCCAGAGGTAGGAGATATCTTCAAAGATTCAACAGTGAAATCAATTATGGACTTTGGAGCGTTTGTTGAGTTTGTTCCTGGAAAAGAAGCTTTGGTTCACGTATCAGAAATAGCAAACCGACGAATCGAAAATGTTTCAGAGGTTTTGAAAGAAGGAGATAAAGTAAATGTGAAATTAACAGGAGTTGATAAAATGGGACGAATTAAGTTATCAATGAAGGAAGTAGAACAAGATCGAGAGATTTAGTTCGATATTTAATTATAAAAGCAAAAGCTCCTACTCATTGAGTGGGAGTTTTTTATACTTGAAAAAAAAATGGAAATGGGGTAGAATAATAGGATTTTTTGGTCAAAACCATGAAAAACCTATACCAATATTCGGCAAAAGAGCACCCAACAAAGTTTGTATGGGAGGTTTTTAATGAGAAAGTTATTAAGGAGAAAAATGCTCCTGGGGAGCTAAAGGAAGAGAAGGACAATCTTCGAACAGAAGTAGAAACACAACTGGATGAATTAAATAAGGAATTAACAACAGGAAAAGTAGATAAGGCCAAAGTGTTAGCAATTTTTGATGAAGGAAGTGCTACAGAGAAATATGTAGAAAGAAAAAATGGAACATTAATTTTGAAAGACAGAGAAAACAAAGCAAAAATAAAACTTACTGAAGGAGGTATGTTGAAAGTTAAGGATAGAGATGGAAAGCGAGATATTTTGAAAGTTGATACGGAGGAGGAAAAAGTATTACTTAATGACGGATTTGAATTAATAGAAGAAGATCCTGTTGTCCCCGTAGTTCCAGTAGTCCCCGTAGTAGTCCCCGTAGTAGTCCCCGTAGTTCCAGAAGTAGTAGTAGGAAATGAAACAATGGAAGGATACGAAACAGCAATTGCTGCAATTGGTGAAGGAATTGGAAGTATGGATAAAGCGGCATTAACAGCATTGAGAACAAAAATTTCTACACTGCGAACAAAGATTGATGGGGATGAAAAATTAACAGTGGCAGAAAAAGCACAATTGAATAAACAATTGGACGATCTTATCACTCGTATTGAAGCGCGTGAGGCAGAGTTGTTAGAGATTGAGAATATTGAGAAAGAAAAAGCTGCGCGAGAGGCTATCGATCTTGCTCGAGATATGATCGATGCTATCGATCTGAAGGATTTGAGCATGGAGAATTATAAGGATTATATAGATCCTATTAATGCCGCCAAAGCACAATTAATGAAAGCAACAGCTGCAGCGGCAGGATTTCCAGAGTTTGCAGAAGACTTAAAAGGATTGCAAGAAGCATTAGACGAGAAAGAGAATAAAGTGGAAGTGTATGAAACCGGATCAAAAGAAAAAGAACGTATTGAAAAAGAATACAAATTAAAAACAGAAGAAGAATTGAAGGAGAAAGATGATGAAATTAAAAAAACAGTAGATACGTATAAAAAGAAACTAGAGGATCTTGCAAAGGAGACACCAGATCCAGAAAAATTGATAGTTGATCAAACAGAACTTGCTCCACCAAATCCTGAAAGCTTTGAGGCAATTCAACAGGGAATGATTAGTCATCGAACAGAATCGCTGAAAATGCTTGAAGAAGTGAATTTTTTACAAACATGTGGTCAGGACCTTGCAACAAGAGTTGCAGAGTTTGAAGAAAAGAAATCAGAATTATCATTTGCTAATGTAGGACGATTTGCTTTGTCATCAGCATTGATTATTCCAGGAGCTATTGGAGATATTGGATTAAGAATAGGGGACTGGATAGGATGGAATCCCAAGAAAAAACGAATGGGGGATTATATGGCAGGAATGTTTGGTGTAGATAGTCGTGTAGAGGAAATTCAAGAAAAGAAAACAACATTTGAAACAGAGTTTGCAAAAAAACAGACAGAATTAGCAGAGAAAAAAACAAGATTGGATACCTATGGAAATGTATTACAAACAAATTCAGAGAATTTGAAAACGAATGAGCCAAAGAAGGTTCAAGAAGATGTAAAGAAAAATATTGAAGCACAATTAACAGCAGAAGGACTAATTCCAACCGCAGAGCCATGGAAGGGAATTATTGCAGAGCTTGTTACAGAATTTGAGACAAAAGCCGTTGAGATGGTTGGTCCAGCAGTTTATCAGCTAGATGAACAGGTAGATGGTTCTGTGTCAGAGATTGAAAATGCAACAGGAGTGTATTTGCAAGCAGCAAATGATACAGCAGAATATATTCAAACATTAGACGTGCATTCAGCAACGGTATTAGATATGTCGGTTGGTTTCTTAACGAAAAATGTTGCAAAAGGATTAGATGGGATTGGAGATGTTTTAGCTACGAATCCTATTACGGGAGTCGTAGGGGGATTGTTTCGTGCGGCAGGAGGATTAGTTGAAGGTGTAGGAACACTTATTACAGATCCGGATAAGGTAGTCACAGGATTAGGAAATCTTGTTGGAATTGGTCCAACGGGATGTGCTTCTGCGGCATGGAAGGGTCTTGCCACAGGATTTTTTGGTGTTGAGGCATTTAAAACAGGATGGGCAAAAGTTCAGGAAGGAGGAGTCATGAATGCAATACATGGATGGGGAGAAATTGCAGCGGGAATAGGAGAGGCTGGAGGGAATGTTGTAGCAACAATACTTACAGGTGGTGGAACAGCCGCGGGACGTACGGCGGGACTTTTGGGAAAGATGGCTGGTGGAGTTGGGACGGGAGTTACCACAACTTTGAGTAATATGGGGAGAGTGGGAACAAAAATTACTACCGCAGGAAAATGGATTGGGACAAAATCTCTTAAAGCTGGTACACATTTAGCGAAAGGTGGAAATCTTGCGCTTACTCCATTAAAATGGGGTCTTAAGCCATTAAAATTACTTGGTAACAAGGGAAAAGCTGTTGAGACATATCTCAAAAATTCAGTATTAGATCCAAGAACGTGGACAAAAGCAAGACTTGACAAAGCAATTCTTCAGACGGGTAGAACAGTAACGAAAACAGAGAAAATATCACGAGGTATTGGCGCGGGAGTACTTCCTTTCTCATACACTGCCGTAGGAATGGAAAAAAATAAAAATCGAGAATTGAAAGACGGTGTTTCAGAGCAATTTAAGAAGGATGATTTTGAGCCAACGCTATTAGCAGATATCGGGAAAGCTCCAGTAGCTGCGGCAGCAGCAAATGGTGCGACTACACCGCCAGCTGGTCCACAACAGACAGTTGAATATGCTCCAGCAATAAAACAGGAGTTTGAGCACACAATGAAGATAAAGCAACTAGAAGCATTTTTCCATTCAGGAATAAATTCGATAGATCAGGAGAGTATTAAAGATATGATTTTAGAATATTCGACAAGTGATGTAGCGGTTACAGTAAATGGTATTAAGGGAAAAACACTTAATGATGTATGGGCTCTTCGAAAAACAGGAGGAGAAACGGTAGCCTTTACACTGGACTCAAAAATGGGATTAAATGGAGAACCACTTTTGACGAAAATTGAAGTCAGAACTACATGAGTTGACAACCTGGTCAATATAGTTTATACACAGAAAGAGTTCTTTCACATTTCAGATCACATCAGTCCTTATAGCGGGCTTTGGTAGCAGAATTTCTCATTCGTGAGTGTTCCGCTCGAATACCGCTCCCGAGGACTGACCAATTGTTTTTATGTTTATATTTTTTGGATTCTCTGCTGAGTTCGTTCGGCGGACTGAGAAGAGAGTTCAATTTTATTTATAAACAAGCCGAGAGGCAAAAACAAAAATTATGAAAAAAACAAGTATTATTATGATTATTGCTCTAGGAGTAATGATGATGTTACCTTCTTGCAGTATGTTTGGAGGAAATGAAGAACCAGTTAATACCACGGACACAGCACAGCCACCGGTATCAGTAATAGCTAGTTTGCCTGGAATTGAACCTGATGCTTTTGCACCAAGTATCTTTTTCAGAATAAACACTATTAATGAGGAGATGAAAGTTTCTTCCGCAACGGTAGTAATGTTAAACGAAAAGGACGTTCCTAAGTGGAAACGTTCAAATTTCTATGTTGATGCTTCCAGAAGTACTGTTCGTTTTGAAAATGAGGCTTATGTCTTTTCTTTGAAACGTTCAGATGGCAAAGCTACTCTTCATGGTAGTATTGCCGAAGAGGCATTGGCATTAATGCAATCTGATAGTGCAGGTACAGTGTTGTATTTTCAGGCGCACGATGTGCGTTTATGGAATCAAGTACAGCACCAACGTGTTACCGCCACATTCGATCCATGTACTGTACATGTAGGAGATGTTGCGAATACGCATGTGCGTAAATATTAATCGTAATGGTTGGGTTGGTATCGGGAAAAAAATGGGCAGCATAACTTGTTATGCTGCTCTTTCCCATATCTCAGAAATAGCAATCCGTGCTGATATAGCAGCAAACGTAATATTGTATCCACCACAGAGTCCGGTGACATCCATTACTTCTCCAGAAAAAAATAAATTTGGTACGAGTTTGGACTCCATAGTTGCCGCATGTATTTCATCGAGACTTACTCCACCGCGCGTAGTCCATGATTGTTCGTAGCCACAACTTTTTCCATTTTTCACTTGCCAGTGGAAGATGTTTTTTTTCAATGTATTAAAATCGTCTTTATTGATATCTGCGATCATTTTTTCTTTTCCACCGATTTGTTCTGCATGAAATTCAGCTACTCGTTTTGGGAATAATTTTTGTAAAAAGCTGATGAGCTTGTGTTTTCCGTTTCGTTGTTCTTGAAAATCGTTTATGAAGGCATTTTCGTCGTATTCTGGGAGGAAATTTAGTTCAAACGTCTCTTTGCCCCATACAGCAGAAAAATCTAACACAGCGGGTCCAGAGATACCTACGTGAGTAAATAAAAGATCATCAGTTATTTTATGTTTATTATTTTGAGACAATTCAACTTTCATAGCCGTTCCAGCCAATGTCACAAAAGGGGAAGAGGGGATTTGTATCGGAGATAAACAAGGAGAAGGTTTTATTATTGTATGCTGAGTGTTCCTGGGTAATGAATAAATTTCTTGTTCATTCTTTTTCTCTAATAACCGGAGCATTCCGCCAGTTGTTATTAAAATAAAATCAAAGTTTTCTTCATGATCTTTTGCATAAAGAACAAATTTATTGTTCAACTTTTTAATCCCAATTACCTCACAATGAAGATGTAGCATAAGATTTTTTTGCTTTTGGAATTCGCTTTCCCATTGTTTCACTTGTCCAGCGCCATCTTCTGACTGGAGAAGCGCTCTGTTTTTTTCCCACTTCATTTTGATTCCCAATGCATCGAATAAATCCAAATAGTTTCTCGCGAAGTTATTTTTGAAAATATGTTTCAATGTCCGTTCATTTTCAGAAAAAAAATGATCAACCCTAAGTTCTTTATTCGTCAGGTTCATGCGTCCACCACCAGTAAGGGCGAGTTTTTTCCCGATATGTGGATTTGCTTCAAAAAGATGAATTTCTCCATTCCATTCTTTCAAGAACTTCGTCGCAAAGATCCCAGCCGGTCCAGCACCTATAATCGCAAGTTTCATCATTGGTAAGTATAGAGTTTCATATTAAAATCTTCAAACTACAAACTGCAAACTATAAATTTGGAATTTTAAAAATGATTTCAAAAAAATAGATAACTCTGGCACAATAAGCAGGTAAAATAAACATGAAAGAAAAAATACACGCGGCGTTAGTCGATTTACTTATGAATCACGAATCTCGTGCTGGACGTATGTTTGGCCATCTTTTGCTGACTCTTATTGCTCTTTCAACGCTTTCTTTTGCACTTGAAAACACAGATATGTTTAGAGAGTATTGGTATTTTTTCAAAGTTTTTGATCAGACAGTGATTGGGTTTTTTGCGGTTGAATATGTTATGCGTTTGATGATAGCACCAAGAAAATGGAAATTTATTTTTTCCCCTTTAGGGTTAGTAGATTTACTCGTGGTACTTTCAGGATTATCACATTTGAATATTGCGTTTTTACGAGGATTGCGATTACTTCATATTTTACAGCTCTTAAAAGTACTGCGATATTCTGACTTTTTACTCAACTTTCTGCGTTCATTCGTACATTACAAACATGAGTTTCAAATTTTAGGAACATCGTTTCTTGTTGTATGGATGATGAGCGGGCTAGGAGCATATTTACTAGAACATGGATTTAATCCTGAAATTCTTTCACTTGCAGATTCGCTTTGGTGGTCGCTTGTAACAATGGCAACGGTTGGGTATGGAGATGTTGTTCCGATTACAATGGGAGGAAAGGCTCTTGCAGGAGTGGTTATTATTTTGGGAGTGGCGACAATGTCTGTTTTGACAGCGATTATTACGCGTATTTTTCTGGATCACTTCTTTGGGAAACGGCTTCATACATGTGAGTTTTGTCATTTTCCACATCACGATCACGATTCAAAATTTTGTAAAAACTGTGGAAATCAATTAGACGTAAAAAAACTACAGGAAGCATCTGTAGTAGCACCACATCATGATCATAGTGTGGTAGCGAAGAAGTAGCGAAGTAAAAGAAAATATAAGAGGGAGGTTATTCACTCTTTTTTTTCCGCAAAAAAAGAATCAAAAAAACTCGTTGCGATTGTTCTCTTGTAAACGAAACATTCTCGTTGAATAATTGTTTTTTGTCGCGTTCACAAATGCAATTTTTAGAATCACGAAATTAAACAGTTGATTCAGCGGATTCAATAGTGTTTTCAATCAAGCTTACAACTGTCATAGGACCAACTCCGCCAGGAACAGGGGTGATTTTTCCTGCGACTTTTTCAGCACTGGGGAAATCTACATCTCCAACAAGTTTTCCTTCGTCATTTCTATTAATTCCTACATCGATAACAGTACAACCAGGTTTTAATTGTTCTCCTTTGATCAGACCAATTTTTCCTACAGCTACAACAACGATGTCTGCTTGTTTGAGAAAAGAATCTACGTCTTTGGTGCCACGGTGACACGTGGTAACAGTTGCCCCACGATTGAGCAACAAAAGACTCACTGGTTTTCCTACAATATTACTCCGTCCAACGACCACAGCGTTTGCTCCTTTTATTTCCGTTCCTGTCTCATCAATGAGACGAATAATTCCTTTTGGAGTACAGCTTTGGAGTGTCTTTTCTCCACGAGCCAAGAGCCCCATGTTTTCAGCAGTCCATCCATCTACATCTTTTTCTGGGGAAATTTTTTCCAATACTTTTTTAATAGAAATGTTATCAGGGAGTGGGGTTTGTACGATAACTCCATGAATTTTTGCATCTGCCTCAATAGCATCCAATTCGTTCAAAATAGCCTCTTCGCTGATAGTGTCAGGAAAACGACGAACCTCAGATTCAATTCCAGATCGAGCAGCAAATTTCTCTTTTTGTTTTACATATGATGCGCTTGCGGGGTGTTCTCCAACAAGGATAACAACGAGCTTAGGAATAATTCCTTTTGTTTTCAATGCCTCAACTCGTGGAATGAGATCAGTTTCAATGATTTTACTAGCAATATCGCGTCCAGAGATTATTTCAGCCATTTTGAGAGGGATCAATAGGAAAGATTTTTTTACGCAAGCGAAAAATACCGATTTGCCCGAAAAATACCAGTAAAAAAAAGAGAATTTCTGCCCAGAATTTTTTTACAAATATAGTATTAGTAAGGGAATCTCCTTCAAATACATGAGGAAAGTAGGGGGTAGGAGTATGTACAGCAGGATGACTTGAAAAATCAAGAAAATCAACGAAAAGATTTATAATAAACAAACAGGTGCAGATAAGAAGTATTTCTACAAACAGAACCCGAGGCCAGTGCTCGGATAATTTCATTAGAAAAGGGCTTGTTGTTTTTCAGGCGTGGTGTCTTTTTTTTGTAATTTCTCCAACACAAGCGCCAATATTTCGTTCCCAATTTCTTCTCGACGTCGAAGTTCTCCGCCTTTATCAACGGGGATATTTACCCATCTGAAGTCCTTTTTACATCGTGCTAAGGCTACTTCTCGCACTTGCTGTAAATATGTTTCATCGGCTTCATGGAGATCGGCGAGACGATTTTTTGCTGAATGAATTTTTGCACGAGCCTCATCACTTGCATCAAGAAAAATAACAAGACTCTCTCGAGGAAACCCGTTGATGTCATATTCAAGTTTTTCAACAAACTCTTCGAGCATTTTTATTTCTGATTTTTTTTCTCCTCGAGCAGGACTATAAATTAGATTTGAAGTGACACCACGATCACAAATCAAAATATCATGCTTCGCGCGTAGTTTTTCAACTTCTTCAAGTTGTTCTAATCGATCAGCGGCAAACATTGAGGCAACAATTCGTGGATCAATACTTCTCATTTCTCCAAATTCTCCACGGAGATATGCAGCGATTCTGCGTCCTGCGGCAGTTTTTTCGTATCCTGGAAATCGTACAAATCCTACGCTAATTCCACGTGATTTAAGGCTTTGCATCAAAATTTCGGTCTGTGTTGATTTTCCACAGGCATCAAGTCCTTCGAGAACAATAATTGGAGATTTCATTTTTTCGGGCAAAGTGTACCATTCTGACGATGACTTGTGAAATTTTCGGCATTGTAAATGTGACCCCCGATAGTTTTTCAGATGGAGGAACTTTTCTTGAGCCAAAAAAAGCAATTGATCATGCGTACTCACTGTTTCATGATGGTGCACAGTTTATAGATATTGGAGGAGAATCTACTCGTCCAAATGCAGAAGTTGTTTCTGCCGAAGAAGAGTGGGGGAGAGTGGAACCTGTTTTGGGAGAGTTTTTACAAAATCCAGAATGGCGTTCACGTATTTCTCTCGATACGCGAAATCCAGAAGTTGCTCAGAAGTTTTTTGATCTCGGGGGAGAAATTTTGAATGACGTATCAGGGCTCTGTAATAAAAAAATGCAAGAGTTAGTAGTTCAGTTTTCAAAAAAAGCAATCATAGGACATTGGCCTGGGGAGACAGTTAGTGAAGTTCATGAACAAGAAATTGATTCAGTTTTTAGTGTGCGAGATGATTTACTTTCTCGTCGAGAAGAATTGATAAAATTTGGGATTTCTTCTGAAAAAATAATTCTGGATCCTACTATTGGATTTGGGAAAACAATGGAATGTAATTGGGAGTTATTGAAATTTGCAGAGCTCGTTCCTGAGTGCGAAGTTATGATTGGTCATTCACGGAAGCGTTTTTTGGGAGAACATCGTTTTGAAACAGAACCAAACGTGAAAGCAGCGGAAATTGCTATTAATTCAGGAGCTCGTTATGTACGTGTTCATGATGTTTTAGAGTATGTCCGATTGTTCCAGAATTATTGACAAAATATAAAAAATACGTATTAATGCATAGGATGAGTGAAAAGTTTCAGGGAAATAATAAAAATGCTAGTTATGCAATTGTGGCAGACGGTATTCAGGTTGCACGAAAGGAGCCACAAGAAACCGTGGCAGATTATGACATACTTAAGGGAGATTATTCTAAGATCCTAGAGAACATTGATCAATTGCCAAAAGAGATACAAGAAGTGTTAGGGTTTATTTTTTGTAAATCAAAAAAAACAAGAGAAGATCAATTTTTTCTTTGTAAGATAAAAAGTGTTTTGGATGCATCAAAGGAATTTAAACAACGGATGAAATATTGGTTTTATAAAAGTGTTGATAGGGTGAATGGACAAGAGATACCAATAAAATGTTTTTCTTTCAATGGGGAAATAGAAAAAATGAAAAAGAATCGTGAAAAAAGTTTGCCTGTATTTGTTCCATCAGCAAGAACAGAAGAAAATGATCATTTTTTGAGAGTTTTTCATGAAGCCCGCGAGGAATGTTCAAAAAAGCTTGCCGATTTAGAAAATTCTTAATCTTTTTTTTGCACGTTCGGCAGAATCCCCGTACAATTTCTTGCGATGAAAGAAACAAAGTTCGTATTCGTAACAGGGGGAGTTTGTTCCAGCTTGGGAAAAGGTATTGTCGCTAGTTCTACTGCGGCAATTTTAAAATCTGCTGGAGTAAAAGTTGCGATTATGAAACTAGATCCGTATTTGAATGTTGATCCAGGGACAATGAGTCCGTTCCAACATGGAGAAGTTTTTGTTCTTGATGATGGAGCAGAAACAGATTTAGATTTGGGACATTACGAGCGTTTTATTGATACGCCGCTTCAGAAATTTTGTTCAGTGACAACAGGACGAATTTATTCAGAAGTCTTGGCAGAAGAAAGAGAAGGGAAATATCTAGGAGGAACGATTCAGGTAGTTCCACATATTACACAAAAAATTCAGGAAAAAGTGGAATTGGCAGCAAAGAAAATGGACGTAGATGTTTTGGTGGTGGAAATTGGTGGAACAGTAGGGGATATAGAGGGAGAGCCATTTTTGGAAGTATTACGTCAAATGAAACGAAAGCATGGTGAAAATTTAGTGTCCATGCATTTAACCTTGCTCCCATGGTTACAGGCGTCTGGAGAATTAAAAACAAAACCGACACAGATTTCTGTGCGAACATTGCGAATGGCAGGAATTCAGCCTGACTTTATTTTTGCTCGAGCAGATGTGAAAATTTCAAAGAAAATTTT
>Ga0222627_1000536_pt1 | contig 15927 bp, 16 predicted proteins | sample AntAcemetageno93_FD_179859 | JGI IMG/M metagenome (GOLD analysis project Ga0222627, IMG submission 179859) | Saline water microbial communities from Ace Lake, Antarctica - #93 | ecosystem: Environmental > Aquatic > Non-marine Saline and Alkaline > Saline | place: Antarctica: Ace Lake | collected... | reverse complement strand
GAACTGCAAAGGTTATAAAAAAATGGAGTGGCGTATGTTGGAGACTAAAGTTTACAGATAATGGCGAAATTATAAATGTATTTTACCCCCTCAGCGAAGATTGGCATTGTGCCTAACAACCTAATAAACACCAGTACATTTATAAACGGTTATAACATTAACACTAAACACTATAATCGTTTGAACTAAAATAACTTGAAAAACGTTTTTAAAAATGGACTATTCTAAAATATTATTTCAGTACTATAACGCTAATATCAAATCTTCTAAAGCTATTGGATTTGTTTCACTACATAAATTTATCGAAATACATAAAAATCCAAATGAGCATACTAAAACTATATTTCAATCAATTAAAGAAGCAGCTAAAACAAATAATCTTAAACTGAAAAACCAGTTGAAACAAGATCATTTATTCTACTTTACACCATGCGTTAATGTAAAAGATTATCGAAAATATGATAATATTACTACCTTTACCGGATTAGCTGTTCTAGATTTTGATAAAATCGATAACGCAACAGAGTTTAAATACTTTTTGTTTAATGAGTATCAGCATATTATCGCTTGTTGGATTTCACCTTCTAAAAAAGGAGTGAAAGCACTTATTAAAATCCCCATAGTTGAAACTATTGCGAAATTTAAAAGCTACTATTATGGAATTTCTGATGAAATGGATATTTATGACGGATTTGATCCATCCGGACAAAACGCAGTATTACCATTGTTCCAATCTTATGATCCTGGTATTCTGCTAAGATTTAATACTAGATGCTGGAGGAAAACAGCAAAAAGAAAAAATAGCTTTAATTATCAAACTGAAAATGTAAACTATTCATATGGAAATAATAAAGAATCAACAATATTGAAAATAATTAATACAGGGCTTAATAACATAAACGATAATGGACACCCTCAACTTAGAAGCCTTTGTATCTGTATCGGTGGTTATATCGCAGCAAATTATATTGATAGAAATGTAGCAGCAAACTTTATAACTAATGCAATAAAATCACATAATTATCTTAACAAAGATGTGAATAATTATATCAAAACTGTAAACTGGTCCTTAAATCAAGGCGCCAAAAAACCTTTGAAACTTAACTATTAAAAAATGGACAAAAATAACTTTACTAAAAAAGATAGAAAATATATTAGAGTTGGTACTGACTATTTTAAAATAATTGAAAAACCTGATAGATTTGATATAATCAGAACTGAATTGAAAAAATGGTCTAAAGAAACTATTAAAGATGACCACCCTAATAAATATTTCCTCGATAGCATACCCAAATATGATGACTTTATTATTACTCCAAATAATAATGGAGTTTCTAAAGTTATTAATAATTGCTATAATATGTATTCTAACTTTCCCCATACTCCAAAAAAAGGTAAATGGAAATGGACAGAAATATTACTAAAACATATTTTTGGTAACCAATACGAGCAGGGTTTAATATACCTGCAAGTTCTTTACTTATTCCCAAAACAGCCATTACCAATACTAGTTTTGGTATCAGAGGAAAGGCAAACTGGAAAATCTACATTTCTGGACTGGCTTAATATGGTCTTTGGCGCAAATATGACTATGATAGAACCTGATGTAATAGGCTCAACTTTTAACGGTGAATATGCAACCTCAAACATAATTGGTATTGATGAAACGATATTAGATAAACAGATTGCAGTTGAAAAAATAAAGTCGCTGGCCACAAAGAAATTTATATCTGTAAATATTAAACAGGTCGCTCATTTTAAACTACCATTCTTTGGAAAAATAATAATGGCTTCAAACAATGAAGATAAGTTTATGAAAATTGATGATAAAGAAATTCGCTTCTGGGTGCGTAAAATACCATTACCGAAAACAGAAAACCATAATATCCTAAATGATATGGTTTCAGAAATACCGGCTTTTCTATTCATGCTTAAAAATTTGCCGGAAATAGACTTTTCTAAATCAAGAATGGTGCTAACTAAAGCGCAAATTGAAAATGAATACCTGCAAGCAGTAGTTGAACAATCCCGGTCTGGTCTGTATAAGGAAATTTGCGAACTGTTCCAATTCTATTTTGAAAATGGCTGCAACAAAGAATGTGATGCAACACCAAAAGATATTAAAGATAAATTCTTTGCTAATGATAAATCAATATCAATAAACTATATTAGAAAAGTGCTGAAATCAGAGTTTAAATTTGAAAATACCAAAACAGCAGCACGCTATTCACCTTTTAATAGCTTTGATAATATAGTAGGAAAACCATTCACCTTTAAAGCAGTTGATTTTACCGATAAAATAATTACTGATGATAATAAACCGCCATTTTAAAATTGTAACAAAAAGTGTAACAAATATGCGTTTTTATAAATAGCTAGGTAATCTATGAGATATTATAGAAATATACAGTTACATTGTTACACTATACTATATATAATATTATTTTATATATATATAAGTAGTATTCAGTATTTTATGCCCGTCATTATTTGTAACAAAAATGTAACTAATGTGTAACAAATGTGTAACAAACTTTTAGATGAATAACTTTAAACAAATACCAAACAAAACTTATCAGGCTGCAATTATCTGGCTTCTAGTTGATATGCCTTTAAATATTACCTTTAACCTTAACGATACACAACAACAAATAATAATAGAAATATTCACAATTTCTGGAATAAAATTGGCAATAAAACCCGAAATATGGGCTGATTATTGGTACTTTGTTACAGATGATTGGAAAAAAGTTACAAAAATGGAAAACAAATTTTTCGATTATAGGAAATTAGAGAATCAAAAAGCTGATATACAAAACGACCCCCTTAAGGATATAGACACTAATAAGACAAGACTATTGGAACTCGACCTCAAATAGCACCGCGAAAAATAATAAAAAAAATAAATAAAAAAAATAAAAAAAACTACATTTGGAAAATAAAAAAGCCATATGACACGACATAATACAAGGAAATTATCAAAAATATGCAGTGAGGAATGTTATAATTGGCTACAAAACTGGATAAAAAACTTATTTCCACTTAATAAATATCCGCTCAAACCAGAGGATTTCTTTTATAAAAACAAATCACATAGACAATATTTAAGTAAATTTATTGAGCAAGTTATTATTAAAATATTAAAACATGACGGCAACGACCCTATTAATGCACCTGACACAGGGAAATACAGAGATAATTCTAAAATAGTTGAAGATATAGTAGGATTTAAAAGAACAATAGGCACCGGTAACTGGACAAAAGCTGCAAATGTAAGACCAGGCAGAGCAGATATAAAATGTTTCTTTAAAGGAAATATGTACAATATGGAAGTTAAGGTTGGGAAAGATAGAATGAGTGATGACCAAAAATTAGAACAAACACGCGCCAAAAAAAATAAAGAAATTTATGTAATAATAAAAACTGTAGATGATTTTATAAATTTATATGAGAATGGATAAAAAAATACAGGAATTAATATTAAAATCTTACGATGGAAAAGATATAACAACCGAACAATTAAAGGAAGAAAACGAATATAAAATAAATAATAAACCTAAATACAAAAACAATGGACAACAAAGAAGAATTAAATTACGAACAATTAAAGCTTCAAAAACAAATATTACTATTACTTTTTTCAAATAGAAAAATGATGATAACTGATATTGCTAAGAAATTACCACAAATAAAAGGTGAATTTGCAATATATATGCCAGTTAAGGAAGGAATAAACCCTAATATATATTGGATTAATGGAATAAGTAAAGACTTTTCAGTTGTGTTTAATAATATATTAATTACTAAAAAACTTATACAATGGCAGCCGGAACACTTATTTACATTTATATATTTACAGGCTCCGATATATTTAGGAAAACAACTTACAAACGAAAACCAATTAAAAACTAAAGAAGAATTATGGCTACCCATTAGTATAACACTAAAGCCAGAAATAAATAAAAAGAATATAAAACTAAAAAGTAATTATACCAAACCCAAATCGAACCGCAAAAAAATTAAAAAAAATAAATAATGACCACCGGGATATAAAACCAACCGTAAACTAAAAGCAATACTGTAATGATGATAATAAATTAGTTATACTAGTATGATCATAATTTAATACATTAATTATCAGGACTATAACACACTTTTAAAAATTAACTATAATAATACAATTTAAAAAATAATAAGAAATACATATAAATAAAAGACTAAAAAAATTAAAAAAAAATAAATAAAAAACTTTGAATAAAGTTTAAAATTTCGAAGAAACAATAAATAAAGGATAGAAGCAAAGCGGATCAGCCTGCAAGAATGTTTTAAAATAAGAATCAAATAACGATCAAATAAAAACATAACTGAAAATCAATAACATAAATAAAAATAACAACCAAGAATCAAAACCCGATCAAATAAGAAATAGGTTAAAAATGCAAAATAAAAAGATTTCAGGCCACGAACAATTACTGAATTATAATTCCGCATCTGTAACTTTTTTTTCACATTTTAGAATTTTCCCCACCATCCCACCCAATCAAAACAAATAGGAGTAAATCAAAATGTATTTTATGAAAAAATAAAATCCAGTTCTTTTGCTTTACATATTATTTCATGTTGACACAAACATAAAATGCCCAAGCTAAGTTACATAATAAGGTATTATAGTACAAGAAAAATGTCCTATAATGTTATTATGTAAAATAGCCGCTGATCCTTCGCAAAAAGCCAACACCGACCAACTACATAAATTAACAGACAATAAAATATAAACCATGCCACCCTTAAATTTATCACGCAAAGTGAAAGGCGCACTTCATTCGCAGGCTTAGAAACAAAGCCGCTCAATTGCTTCCTTCAACTTTTCTAACATTCCATAAAGTACAGTTTCATTCATTCCGCAACATTCCGCATTTATTCGGTCTTCCTTAGCTTATAAGTTTATTCATCCACCACACGAAAAACCTTACTTCATTCATACCCTGACAAACATTACATTCACCTGGGAAAGACCAGGATCATTACATTTATTGTCAGTATATTCATTCACACACAATAAACACATAAGCACGTTGACCTCATAAACCGCTCCATTATGCTACATTCATAATACATAAACTGTACCCTATTCCATTACAAATTTAAAAAGGAGCAAATCTCGCATAAATTTATAGAGCTTTTTCGTTCCTCAAAAACAACTATAATTTTCTGACTTTAATTTTGCCCCTTACACCCCCACAAAAAACCCCGACCACCACCCCAAAAACAAATTATTTAAACAATCTCAACCTTGACTTATGAACTTTCCTAACCATCAGCTTAGTCTGAACAACATACCTCACAGCATCAAGCAAATGGTCATACATTTTAATTGGCTCATTCAAACTCTCCCCATTCCTGTCCATCTTCCAACGATAATGCTTCAATTCCCTGATTCCATTCCTGCTTTTTGACGTAATTTTCAGATTATATTCTTTAACCTTTTCAATCCCCGGCACTACACTATTTTTACCTTTAATAGCATCTATCACATTTATCCCCAAATCAAATAACTGAGCAATACTTTTCGGCTCTGCACTGTCAGCAATCACCTCTGTATTTCCAATCTTTATATCTTTTAATACTGTGGCAATCTTTATATTAGACAATCTCTTACCATATAGAACCTCATCAATAATTAAATCTTTGCCGTTAACGTAAACTTTGGCAATTGCTGTTTCGTGGTTAGTAAAACCAAAGTCTAAACCATAAGCAATTAATTCAGCTTCTTTAGGCACATTTTCAATGATTTCCCAGTTCTCATATATAAGTCCTTCAAGCACACCTCCCCACAGCCCCAGAGAATAGATATTATAATAGTTCTCATCAGTTTGCTTGAATGACTCCAACAGCTCAACACTCTGCTGTGTGCAGTACTTATTATCCTTATATGTAGTATGCAAGATGGTAGTATCATTTCTTATGCTGGTCACCCAGTGAAAATTACCATCAGGTTTCTCATAGCTTTGCTTGTTAGGAAAGAAATATGCATTTATCCATTCGGTTTCCATTTCCGGGTTAAAAGTCATTATTTCCTGAATTACACCACCACGCAGCGATGTTGTTGTTTTCAAAAAATCATTAAATTTAATCTCATTAGCTTCCTCATACCAAACTCCGGTAGGATCTTTAATTGATTTAGTTTTATGTTCTTTGTCCAAGCCTCTTGCAAGTATTGTATTTCCATTTCTTTTAAAAACAATACGTAATGGATTTTCAGTAAAATGAAAATGGTCCATAAGCCCATATGCAATTACAATATCTTTAATAGTCTGGTATTGCGAATCCTTTATGTCTGCATAAACCTTCCTAACAAGTATAAACCTCGAATAAGATTTACGCATAGTATCAATTATAACCTTCTGTGCAGCGAAATAACTCTTTGCCGAATCCCTACCACCATACATAAGCAAATACCTGTGCTTATCCTCCAGCAAAGGCAAATAAACAGGATTATAAATTTTAGGATTTGATAAATCAATTATCATCGTCAGTAATTATTTCTTCACAATGAATGTCCTCTCCTTGGGGAGGTGCCACAGGCGGAGGGGGTATTTCACTTTCTCCTAACTGCTCAACAATCGGAGTGAGTGATTCAGCAACCACAGGCAAAACAATAATTATATCATTTTCAGTATTAAATGTATTATCAATACGATTAAGTTTGGGAAGAAAGAAATCGCCCATGGCAACAATAAGCCTCAACCTTTCGCCTGGTTCCATTTCCATAAGGTCAGCCTGCATTTGTTGTACAGGGTAGCCATCAAGTAATTGCTGAAATTTCTCTCTAACAATATTTAATTTTTTATTACCCGACCCTTTAGGTCTGCCAATATGATGTCCTTTTTGAAATCCGCGTTGACCTTTTATGCTATTGTCCATAAACTAGTTTTTCAATACTGCTAACACTAAATCCAAATCTCTCACTCAACTTCAGCTTAATATCTTTATACTTCAAACCATCTTTATACATTTTATTATAGTAGTATTTTATTAATACTTTTTTCAAATCTTTCTCCCCAACTAAACCAACCTCAACAGCTCCAAGTACATCAACATCAAACCTATCCTGCACATCATTAATCAATAACTCCAAATCCGGAGCTACAACTATTCTCCCCATCTGGAAAGATGTCAGCTCTGCTGACAGAGGGGTCAATTCCCTCTTAAATCTGTACAACATTCTTTTAATCCCCATCACACTTGTAATAGGTTTACCATTCTTTGCAAGTAATGTAACATGCTTTCCAAGTCTGTCAATCAAATTCATGTATGCCTTGCTTACCCTATTTTCCGATTGCTTTATTTCATATGTAACCATAATTCTTTTTTAGCACAAAAATACAAAATAATTCGTAATAAATAGCAATTTAATAAGGCTAGTTATTAATTAGTTATACACACATATCTATATTTTACTTTAAATAATTATATTCGCATAATAAAACAAAAAAAACAGATAATCATGGCAAAGCAAAAACCAAAATTTAACAACAAATCCGCCATTTATGGCTTCAATTTAAAAAAAGGGTCACCTGATAAAACAGGCAAAAAATCTAAATACAAAGCAGGCGCTGCTCTAAGCCACCCTATCAAATAAATACTCATGAGAACTTATTTAAATACCCCGGCTATATTTGCTCAGTCAGCCTCAAAAGTCGACAGAGAAAACGGCATTATTTCAAATGTTGTTGTTACAGCAATGGGTGAAGCTAAAGGTCATAACATTCACCTCAACAGCAAATTCCTCGATGATGTTGTCCTCCTTGCCTCTAAACACAAAACAGGCATCAAAGCAAGGTTTGGTCACCCCAATATCTGCGCTACTGCATTAGGCACTTATTTAGGTAGATATAAAAATTACCACCGCAAGGGTGACCAGATCCTTGCCGATCTCCACCTTGACAAATCCGCTCAAAAATCCCCCAATGGTGATTTATACACCTATGTCCTCGACATGGCAGAAAACAACCCTGATATGTTTGGCGCCTCAATAGCTTTCAAACAAGGGGAAGCAATCACAACATTTGAAGAGGTTAAGGGGAAAAAAATTGAAAAACGTTTCGCAACAATCAAAGCATTATATGCAACCGATTTAGTCGATTCTCCTGCCACTACTGATGGACTGTTTGAAGCATTTCACCAAGACGACTTTTCTTCACAGGTAACCATGTTCCTTGACGAGCACCCACAGGTTTTTGAACTCTTAGACAAAAAGCCTCAAATACTTGAAGAATTTCTAAACAATTATAAACATTATAAATCCAACAAAAAAATGAACTTATCTGAAGAAATTAGTAATCTCAAAAATTGGATAACAGAGAATTTTACTGCTAAAACACCACAAGGATTAGAAATAGCACATCAGGCAATTTTTGACAACTTACAATCTGAATTTGAAACAAAGCTTTCTGCTTTGCCAAATGAAGATACCCAACTAACAGAACTAAACGAAAAAATTCAAACTGTTTCTGATGCTAATTCTGAACTTTCGGCTGATAACTTAAAACTTAACAGCGAGAAAGATACACTTTCAACTCAGCTTTCCGAACTTCAATCAAAGTTTGATGAACTAACTTCCGAGTTTAACCAACTAAAAGCAACTAAAACAGCTATCCCAAGCCCTACCGACCCTAATGTATCCCTTTCCAAAAAGCCCGACAATGCAAAAAACGACATCCTTAAACATATGCCGCCTGCCTTAAAAAACAAACTAAAATTCAAGAAATAACAAACAACCATTCACCATTCACTAAAAACGATTCACAATGAGCAACATATTCACCCAATCCGTATCTCCCGAATTCACAAAACAATCATTAACAGAATTCTTTGTCGACCCAATGTTCATGGGCGAAGATATTCGTGGAGCAATCACAGTTAGAACCGACATTAAGGGTACTGAGAAATTAAATAAAGTCTCTCGTCCTTCAATGATTACTAAACCTAAAACTAGTCCCGGCTTTACTCCATCTGGTAGTTTTATTCTATCAACAAAAGATATCACCGTTAAACCTATGTCAATTGAATTTGAACAGAACGGTCGAGAATTCTGGGGCTCCGTGCTTCAGGAAATGCTCGCACAAGGGTACAAAGAAGATGATGTTGAACAAATGAAAACTCCCGACATCTGGAATAGAATTATCCTTCCAATAATTGCACAGGCAGGACAAAAAGACCTTATCCGCCAAATTTGGTTTTCCGACCCATTACAACAAAATCTCGATTCATCTTATTTACCAACTGGTGTAATCGACGATAATTATTCCGGATATACAGGCTTCTTTACAAACATTATTGAAGCTTTACGTTTGGGCAACATCCCTGCTGCTCAAAATGTTGCAGTTTCTGTTGCCAGTGCTGGCACAAAAATGAAACATACCCGTACTCTTACAATTGCTAATGGTGGTGCTGCTACTGTTACCATTAACGGAACAGCTTACAGTGTCGATTTTATCACAAGTGCTACATTAACTCTCGAAGCATGGGTATCTGCCCACAAGGCAATAATTGAAGCTTTGTATGGCACTCATTCAGTTGTTGTAAGTAGTTCTGGCGCAGTTTTAACCATTGAGGCTAAATATGCTGGCTCTAAATTCTTAGCTGCTTACACAGCAAGTGCTGGCTCTTGGGCGTCAACTTCTACCACTGCTGCAGTTGCTCCCGGTGCATTAAGCACAGATTCAGCAGATGCATCTCTCGGAAATATGATTGATTCTATGCCTCCCGAAATGTTAGAACTCGACCCTGTTTTTATGATGACACGCAGTATGTTCCGTAACTTACTAAGTACTTGGAAATCTTTGGGTACCGAAACAGCAAATATGATCCGTTTTAAAGGAATCGATACTCCTAGCTATGAGGGTATTCCAATAATCATTCGCCACGATTGGGATATTTGGATCAAAGCTCTCGGTGGTGTATTCCCTAACAGAGTATTATTATCACCGCCCCAAAACTTAATATTTGGCACCGATGGTAGCACCGACTCTGACATGATGGAATCCTGGTACAATCAAGATGCGCAAATGAGACGCTACAGGGTACAATACAAAGCCCAAACAGCCTACCTCCACAACGAACTCATAGTAGTAGCAGGCATGCCTTCATATTAACAACTAAACCCCAAACACGCCTGCCCGCCTTAGCAAAGAGGAGGAGGGAAACCCTAAACCCGAAACTCCAAACACGAAACAAAAAATGTCCAAACGCCAAATGCTAAAAGCCAATCGCCAACAGCTAACAGCCAAAAGCCAACAGCCAAATAAAATATCCTCCCCTCTTGGGGAGGTGTCCGCAGGACGGAGGGGGTCCAAAGCAACAGCCTTCGAAACCGGCTATTCGCCTTTGTTTAATTTAATGGCTTCCGATACCATTGGCATTAAAAATCTAAAAGATTATATTCCTTTTGGTGAAGACAATTTATTACCTCAACAAATTATCCAACTTTCACGTACAATTACAATTCACCGTGCAATAATAAACAGCAAAGCTGATTATTTCGCTGGCAATAATATTACTTCCAATAATTCTAGTTTATTACAGTTTGTTAATGCTGCAAATAATACTGGCGAATCTTTACATTCCATAATTTCTAAGGTTGTTTTTGATGATATTAATATGGGTAATGCTTATATCGAAATTGTTACCGATAACACAAAAAGCTACTTAAATCTATTCCATGTCGATAGCTCCAATTGTCGTGTTTCGGCTGATGCTCTTAACATCATTCAACACCCAAATTGGACTGAATATAAAGGCATAAACGACGAACTCCGCACAACTATACCATTATATCCAAACTTCAAAAAAGGCGACGATAAACAATATCATTCTATTATTCACATAAAACAATACGAACCTCAATTTGCTTATTACGGATTACCAACATGGTATGCTGGTCTAAATTCTTTAATTATAGCAGGATTAACAGACAAATGGAATCAAAACAGGCTCGAAAACCAGTTTAATTCTCCAGGTATGTTGTTTGTCCCTGGTGTAAACTCAACAACCGAAGAAATTGCACTCGATGCAATGTTTAAACAATATTCTGGAGTTGATGCTGAAAAAGCACACAATTTATTAGTTCAATATCTTGCCGACCTTGCTCCCGGTCAAACACGAGACAAAGCCCAATATGTTGAATTTAAAAAAGATGATGAAGGCAACTGGACCGACTTACACAATCAATCATACAGCAACATGCTTTCAATTCATGGCTGGTTTAAAACTCTATGCAGCTTCTTTGGTGAAAAAACAGGCTTCGACACGCAACGAATTATTAATGAATACGAAATCGCATTAAATACTTCAATCAATTCCTGGCAAACTCGCTACACTTTAATACTAAACAATCTGTTTAACGACTTCAATCTACCAACAGGTGAACTACAGTTTATAAATCAATCACCCGTTTTCCGCCTAAATCCAGTAAAATACATTTGGGAACTACGCAAAGATGCAGGGCTCGACTACGACCCAACCGACCCAAAACAAAAACTATTCTACAGCGAACTAAAAAACACCTTCAGCTCAATCGACGAACTAACAAAAAGCCAATAGCTAAACCCCAACAGCCAACCCTCCCCCACGTTTAGCTCTGAGGGAGGCACGACCGCGAGAGTCTAATCATTAACAACCAACAGCCATGACAACAATAACAACCACATCACTTTCAACCTTTCAACCTTTGAACCTTTGAACCTCTAAACCTTTGAACTAACTCCATGCTAATAACAACAACCGAAATAAACACCCTCGCATTCCTAGCTCCCCTCGATGTTAGCTACTTCAAAACGAACATCATGTATTCCGTACAAGAAAAAGACTTGCGAGCAATTCTAGGCGACACCTTACAAGATGCTGTTATTGCAGACCCTACTTCATTTCCTATTCTGCATGAATCCTATATAAAACCATATTTAGCATATCAGATTAAATATTACACACTTCGTTTAATAGCTTCTGATCTAATTATAGATGCAACATTTACAAATATTGATGATGCTATTTCTACTTCAAATTTAATATCAAGACATAATAAATCATTGCTACAAAACTATATATATTCAACTTATGGTATCTTACCTACTTCAATAAATGGTTTTACCATTCCACAATCAATTATTACAGCAAACGAAAACACCGAAACAATGCCTACAACAGATGTAACAGATATTGCACCATCCGAATTTACAGCAAGCGAAGGACAAACACTTTTTCCATTACCTCAACTTCTAAAACGCTCATCATTAGTTTTTGTAAACGATGCTTTTGTTTCTCCTTCTGAATATACCGGTATTGGTACATTATCATTAAATTTCACAACAGTTTTAGACCTTAACGACAAAGTAATTGTAACATTTTAAAACTAAATAAATGAAAAACATAATCCTACTTCTAATAATTACAGTTTTTGGTTTTACCTTGTATTCACAAGTTAAACCTATTAGAACTTTAAAAATAGATTCAAAAACAACTGATTTTGATAAACCATTGTCAGCAGGTACATATATATTTGATATGACAACTTTGCGGCCCTTCGTTTTAACTCAGGCTGCAAACTCAACAAATAATTTAAATGATGATACACTTGTAATTGAAATTATTACTGATTCAGGTATTGTTATCCTTGATACTACTTTAATAATTGGAGGCTTTTTCTATCAAACTAATGTAGGAAACTCGGTATTTATTGGCGAATCCGCAGGTAATGTTGATGATCTTACAGACAACAAAAATGTTTTGATTGGCTACCTTTCAGGTGCATTAAACACAACCGGACACTATAATACCGCAGTTGGCGGACAAGCATTTTATAACAACACAACAGGCATAGCAAATACAGCAATTGGTAATTCTGCATTAACCGACAACGACGATGGAGATGCAAATACTGCAATTGGTATGGATGCTTTATCCCAAAATACACATGGCGAAAAAAATGTTGGAGTTGGTAACAGCGCCATTTATTCAAACAGTTCAAATGATGGAAATACTGCAATTGGTTATGATGCGTTACACGCCACAATTTACGGACATAATACTGCAATTGGTTGTGAAGCAGGTTCAGGAGCGGCAGGCGCAGGAAGTGTATTTATTGGCTATCAAGCCGGTAAAGCTGAAGCAGATTCTAATAAACTTTATATTGACAATTCAGACACAACAGCCCCATTAATTTACGGTGATTTTACAGAAGATTCAATTTCTATAAATGGCTCATTAACTGTAAATGGTTTAATTTCCCAACAATCAACCGGTTATAGTGTTTTCTTAGGTGAGGATGCAGGCATTGTTGATGATTTAACTGACAATTATAATGTATTTATTGGTTTTGAAGCAGGGAAAGTAAATACATCTGGTTTAGATAATACAATTATAGGTGCCGAATCAGCATTAGCAAATACACTTGGTATTGGTAATTCTGCTTATGGCAGACAGTCATTATATGGAAATATTGACGGAGATTATAATACAGCAATTGGTTTACAATCTTTATGGGCTAATACAGACGGAGATTATAATACTTCAATTGGTCATCAATCCATGTTTATCGGCACCACTGGATCATATAACGCAACAGTTGGTTATAGATCTTTACGGTTAGTTACTGGCGATGGTAACGTAGGTTTAGGATTTGAAGCAGGTAAGGTTATTACAACAGGTATTAATTCAATATATATTGGACGACAAACAGTTGCATCCGCAGTAGCAGCAACAAATGAAATCGTTTTTGGTTATGATGCAGTTGGAAAGGGCGATAGTACTGGAATAATTGGAGGAACAGATTTTAAAGCTGTGTGGTTTGGTCAAAACGGAACAGCAGCTTTATATGGTGGAAGTATAACTCTTAATGGTGGGTATGTTATCAAATCTACAACAGCAACAATAACAGCAAGTACAACTCAAACACAAGGTCAACAACCATTAACAACAGACATAAACGAAATATCAACAGTTGGGAATGCAAATGATGCTGTAACATTAATGACAGCAGTTGCAGGACTAGAAATATTTATAATAAATAACGGATCAAATACTTTACAAATATTTCCTGCAAGTAGTGATGATTTAGGCGCAGGCGTAAATTCATCAACAACTTTAGCAGCAGGATCAAATGTAACATTTGTTTCTTACAACACAACTAATTGGGAAATCAAATAACTTAAACAAATAAAACAATGAAAAAATTAATTCTAATACTATTACTTGTAACAAGCACAATGCTTTTCTCACAAGAAATTGACAACAACTATAAAAGTGTTGTTACACTACCAACCTACACAATGGACGGTGATACGGCTTATACATTCAATATGATTAAAATGCCGTATTCAGGTTTTCAGTTTGTTTGGGATAGCCTTGATAAAACCGATGCAAGTGTAAAAGTACAAATATCATATTACCTAACCGGTGAAAACTTTGTTGATGATACAAGTTTAGATAGTTTATTATTCAATTCAGCAGCCGGTAATTCTATAATTGAAAGTACAATTGCTTCATTAGCTAAACGAAAACGACTGCTAGTTGATTCAGGCACTTGTGGATCAGGAACATTAATTATTAATGGAAACTTAGGAAGTATAAAACAATGAAAAAACTAAAACTAATATTGTTGATTTTGGTTTTTGCTTTAACTGCAAACAGCCAAAACGACACAATCATAAAAAGCAGAGTTGATGCTCAAACAATGGGTGGTTTTGCACCTAGTTTTTATTTGGACACAACCGACATAATGAAAACTAATATTATTTATGTTGATGCGGGGTATGTGGGTAGAATTTCCTCAGATGGTAGTTTAAAAGCTCCCTACAAGACTATATTAGCAGCACAGACGTATATTAACACTAACTCGGCAACGTTGGCAACAGCGGGTAATTATCCAGACTCTAAATATATTGTTAAGATTGCACCCAACACATATGCTGATAATTTGGTTATTAATAATCAAAAATATTTACGTTATGAAATGGCAGGCTCAATTATAAGTGGGACAGTCGATATAACCACAAGCCAACAAACAGGTGATTATTATAGTAAAATTGAGTTTTGGGGTGGTATGTCAAACAGACCAGAAAAGGGAGATAACGGGGAAATAAGCGGAGTAATAACTTGTACACGAAATAACGATGCCCTGCAATATCTTTCATTTACAGGAATGGAAATTAGCGATAATTTACTTTTTGAAACAAACGGTACATGGGTTGTATTTTTAAATCATGCTTACTTTTCAAATGGTTCTGCGTTTATAAGCGGAGATTTTTCAGGTGCGGGAGTGCCGACCGTATTAGTTGAAAGTATGGGATTGACACGAATAAAAGCACATATAACCGATACCGATGCAAGTGCTACAAATGTAGCTTTATACGATTGTTCAAATACTGAATTTGATTTAATAAATTCAAGTTCAACTTTTGGCGGGATTTTAAGAAATTGCACTTTCAAATCAGATGTAACAATTTCGGCAGGAACTTATAAAATTGATAATGTAAGTTATAAAGAGATTACAGCGCAAGCAGAAGATTTAACAGGCGCAACAGTTAATTATTTAGATTGGGAACTTTCAACAGATGGAACTTTAGCGGGGAATTTAGATACAAAAACAGTATCAGAAAAAGCCATTAAAACATTTGTTGCTGCATCAATAACAGCCGAAGACTTAGATTTTGCGGGTGATGCTGGAACTGGTGCGGTAGATTTGGATTCTCAAACTTTTACAATCGCAGGAACGGCAAACGAAATTGAAACAACAGCCGCTAATCAAACCTTAACAATAGGATTACCAACTTTGACAATATTACCAGACGGAACGACAGCCACAACTCAAAGCGTAGGCGATAATTCTACAAAAGTGGCTACAACTGCTTATGTGGATGTATTACAACT
>Ga0222627_1000535_pt1 | contig 15966 bp, 13 predicted proteins | sample AntAcemetageno93_FD_179859 | JGI IMG/M metagenome (GOLD analysis project Ga0222627, IMG submission 179859) | Saline water microbial communities from Ace Lake, Antarctica - #93 | ecosystem: Environmental > Aquatic > Non-marine Saline and Alkaline > Saline | place: Antarctica: Ace Lake | collected... | reverse complement strand
TTCTCAAACCGCCGGAGAAGAAGACGGCGCGGGCCGCGGTCTCCCGGGCGATCAAGGATTCCTGGGAGGGAGTGGAAAGAGGTCTCTTCGAAGCGTTGCGAGAATTGAGGGGGGAGATCGCAGCGAAAAAACACCTTCCGGCTTATATCGTCTTCGGAGATAGGGCCATCCGGGACATGGCCCGGAAGCGTCCTTCCACCAGTACGGGATTTCTTCAGGTTACCGGTGTGGGTGATAAGAAGTGCCGGCAATACGGCGAGGCTTTCCTGGAGCTGATCAAGGACTATTCCGTATCACACGGGCTGGAACTGGATATTAACCAGGAATAGAATATTGGTTTTTCCTTGTATTTCAGGAGAATTCGCTCTACTCTTGCGTCCCAGTTTCTAAGTTCTATTTCACCGCAGAGACGCAGAGAACGCAGAGAAATAACAGAGGATATTATATACACTGTTTTATTTGAGTTGTAAACGAATACACTAATTATATAGAATAGCTATTTTTCTCACTCTACGTCTCTGCGGTGAAATTAGTTACGAAGCTAAGTTAAGATAATGTAACGTAAGCTTTCAGTAAACCACGTCGCCTTGTGCTCGTAGCGGCGACCTTCAGGTCGCCATCGTGTGGCAGCCTAAAGGCAGCCGCTACGAGATACGTGGTTCACTGAAAGCTTACAATGTAACAACCCATCAGGCGTGGGAAAATCGCGTAAGAGGTAATTTAAATGAAATTATCTGATATCCTGAAACCGGAATGTGTTTTAACCGGAGTTTCTTTAGACTCCAAGAAAGCGGCTCTCCACGCTGTGGCCGCCGCGGCAAAACGAGACAGAGGTCTGGATCAGGTTTCTGAAGGAAAAATTTACAGAGCGTTAAAGGCTCGGGAAGCATTAGGGAGCACCGGCTTTGGTAAGGGAATCGCTATCCCCCATTGCCGGATGGATTCAGCAACCACTTTTACGGTTGGATTTATTACGGTTCCGGATGGGGTTCAATTCGATGCTATGGATGGAGAGTTGGTTTATCTCATATTTTTTATAGTGGGACCATCCCGGGAGACTACTCAATATATTAAGATTTTATCCTGCATCTCCCATAATCTGAATAACCCGGAGATAGTTAAGAAAATAATAGAGACCCGGGACGTACGGATCGCGTGTGACTATTTTAAAAGTAAGTTTCAGGATGATATAGACACCGAAGAGCAGACTGATAAGAATATTTTAAATATTTTTATTCAGAACCAAGAATTCTTTTCCCCGATACTGGAAGTCTTCGTTGATCTGGATGTTAATGGGGTAACTATTTTTGAAGGCCGAACTTCCTCCAGTTATCTGGCCCGGCTGCCTCTTTTCGCCGGTATGTGGCGTGATCGTTCCGAACAATTCTGCAAGCTGATTATGGTTGTGGTGGAAAAGAAAATAACCAATGAGACGATTAGAAGAATAGAGGAGATTACCGGACCTCTAAAAGACCGGACCGACATTATCTTAACAATTCAGGAGCCGACTTATATCATCGGCAGTCTTCTGGTTTAATAATAGAATCCATTCTTCCACGGTTTTCCATAATCACGTAATTGATTTGAAAGGCAATTGATATGTTTCATATTCCCCCTTCATATATGCCCCCCCTGGTAGTGTTAGGCGTGGTAGTTATTCTTGGTTTTTATCTGGGCAATTTTATCCGGCGTTTTCGTTTGCCTTCCCTGATAGGATTTATGATTATCGGAGTATTATTCGGGGAGTCGTTTCTGGGATTATTTCACGAAGAGGTATTGGATAAACTTTCTTTTATTACCGAAATTTCGCTGGGGTTAATCGCTTTTATTATTGGTTCGGAGCTGAAGTTGCGTTCTCTCAAGCAGTTGGGGATGGGAATTGTCCTTGTCATTCTCGCTGAGTCGCTGGGCGCGTTTATCGCTGTTTTTCTTTCCGTCTGGGCTCTTACCGGCAACCTTCCCATGGCATTAATATTCGGCGCGATGGCGCCGGCCAGCGCTCCGGCGGGAACGGTTGCCGTTATTCAGGAATATCGAGCCCGGGGCAGTCTCACCAAAGCTTTGTACGCGGTGGTTGGATTTGACGATGGTCTGGCCATCTTGATTTTTGGCTTTGCTGCCTCCCTGGCCAAGCTCATCCTTGTTGCCGCTGCTACAGGCAGGAATGAAAGTATCCTGCTGGCTATGAGGGCGCCGGCTCTGGAAATTGTATTTAGCATTGTAGCCGGTCTGGCTATTGGGCTTATTCTTTCTCTGTTAATCCTTCCGTTGAAGAACCGTTCTGATTTTTTAATTATTGTGATGGGGAGTGTATTTCTCGCGACCGGCATCGCTATCAAATTTAATCTCTCGTTAATATTAACGAATATGGCAATGGGAATCGTTCTCACCAATACCAGGCGCGAATCACTGGTTAATCAGGTTACCGCATCATTATCCACCATTATGCCGTTCATTTTTCTGCTCTTTTTTGCCCTGGCCGGCGCCCATCTAAATATTTTCGAACTCCCTCACCTTGGGATACTGGGAGTAATTTATATATTGGCCCGTTCGGCCGGATTGATAGGCGGAGCGCGGATAGGAAGTGTTCTCGGGAAGATGGAAGATAAGATAAAAAAATATATAGGTCTTGGTATTCTGTCACAGGCCGGAGTAGCGATCGGATTGGCGCTAATTGTTAATCATGAACTACGACAGATAGTGGATTTACATCCTCAAGCTTTTGCCGCGCTGATTAAAAATAACCCCGCGATGGATCCTATTAATATAGGAACCCAGGTTATTACCGTCATAACCGCTACCTGTATTGTTTTTGAAGTTGTCGGGCCTATCTTATGCAAAATGGGTCTTTCCCGATCCGGAGAGATTCCTGATGAGAAGATTAAAGACCCTCCAATTTCAGGGGATTAAAGACCGGGAATGAGGATCGTGTTGCCGGTAGTTCTTCCCGGCCCGGTAAAAATCGGTGGTGGCGTAACAGTACCGGCAGCCGAAGACACAGGTATCATAGACACCGATATCTCGGCTCAGGGCACAGTTGCAGAGTTTGCGCTGCCCCGGATCTTTTTTGCTCGATACCGTAATCCCGAAGAGATCCTTGATCAATTCGTCATCGATGCATTTCCCGGGTTTGATCCCGTAGGGCGTTAGATCAATCGGCTCGGCACAGCTCATTATCTCCATCCCGCTCTCCCGGGCGGAAAGGGCCAGCGCGTTCATACAGTCATCGAACCATCTCCCGGAGATCTCTTTTTCCGTGAGCAGTGTAATACCCTCTCGCTTCAGTTCTCCCAGTCTCTTCTTGAGCCGGGGATAGAGATCCACAATACTGATCACCGAGCGCCGGGTATATCCTCGAAGTTCCCGGGCAATCCTAGTGTAGGTCCGACGGTGAAATTCCGCGGTGGTAATCGAGCTGAAGATGATGGGATCATATCGCCAGATCACTCTCTCCGGGCCGATTCGCCGGGAGAGTTCGCGGAAGGCTGCCAGGGTGTCCGGTAGCCGGGGTATTCCGGGATCAAGCTCCCGGGGATTATCGAGTACCGTGTACTGGAAGTAATACCGATATCCCCGGTCGTCCAGTTCATCCAGATAAGGAAAGAGCGGTCGGGGATCGCGGGTCCAGAAGACGATGGCCTCCACGTCTTCCGGCTGGAGAGATACCTCGGAGATTTGCTTCGGATTAAAAGGGTGAGGGACAAGGCAGCTTCCTTCCCGGATCCGGTTGATGAACCACCGGGAATAGAAAGCGGGGATATCGGTTCTCCGACTGGCGCTGATTATCATAATGGTTTTCCCTTGGTTTTCCTGTGTATAATTGGATATCTCCTTACTATTATGCTATATTTATCCGGGTTTTTGTTACATAAAAAGATATAAATATGATTATTGAAATTATTTTTGGTATTGCCTTAATGAAATCATGATAGTCTTTTTTTAAACGTCTTTTATCTTCAACGTTTTTATTTTTCAACGTCCCTATTTTTTAACGTTAGCGCCGCAGGCGCTAAGTTTTTAAGGAGGAAAGTTTATGAATGATGAAAGTTATGAAAAGGCCCGGAAACGGGTGAAAGAGATAAAGGGATTTTATTTGAACCTGATCACCTACCTGGTGGTCAACCTGGTGTTGCTGATTATCAATCTGGTTACCAAACCCCATCACCTCTGGTTTTACTGGGTGGCTATCTTCTGGGGAATCGGCATTCTCTTCAACGCGGCCAATATCTTCCTCCGGAAAGGCAGATTCATGGGTTCTGAGTGGGAAGAGAAGAAGATTAAAAAGATGATGGATCGGGAAAATAAGAACGATTCATAATATCACGATTACCAACTGGAGGTTTATCATTAAGAATAAATATTCTTTTAAGCTGATTGTAACTTTAATAGGTCTGATGCTCTGCCTGCCCGGATGGGCCTCGGCGGCGAGTATGGGGGTTATCTACAAGGGTGAAGATACCGTTGATATGAAGATCTATAACTATTCCAGCCCTGCCAAGGATCGGATTAAGTTTATACTTGAGCGGGATGGAACAGAAATCTGGTCCCAGGAGGCATCTACTGCCAAAATATATTATTATAGCGATAGCGAAGAGATTGTCCCCTTTTCCAGTCATACCTATACCCTCTTGAGTTCCTGGAGTACCGATGGCACCGCCTGGATCAATTATGAGACCGATATTAAAGACGTGGATACCGCAATTATGTCCGGTACGCTTCATAATGATATTGACTGGCAGAACCTTCTGGACCGGGATACGGTCCGGTGGAATTCCGCTGAATACACTGTCTCAAATGTGAACGTCGCGGATGGGTACCTGGGAATTGACAACACCACCGTTCGATTGAATGACAGCGCGTATCGCCTGAAGGCAACCGGCCCGGGAACAATTTTCGCCGAGGGTGTAACCTTCACCAGCACCACTTCCGCGGGAGGTGAGGTTGAGTTCGAAAGTCAGAGTGACCTCTTCTTCGAGTCGATCAAGGAGTGCACCTTCCAGAGTGTGGATCTGACGTTTACCAACTCCGCCGGGGTGGTGATAAAAGATTCCGGGTTCAATGACTGCCAGGTCACCGTCAGCTTAAATTCCTCCGGCACCACCTTCAATAACTGTACCGGCAGCTATGACCTGACCCTCGGCGGAGAGGGGGCGACCGTCTGGGACTGCACCGGTATTCTTGAACTCTGTATCAGCGGGACCGATCATAACATCCTCCGTAATAGTCTTCGCAATATGCAGCTCCGGGGGGACTCCTGCACCATTCAGGATAATACCTTCAGCAGCGATGCCTACACCTGGTCAAGATTTGATATCGGCGGAAATTCCAACCATGTTCTGGAGAATACCCTGGAACATCGGGAAGCGGATAACGGGTATCCAATGATCGGAATTAGCGGCGACGATAATACTGTGGAGAAGAACGTCATCACCGAGTATGTTGTGGGCGGCGGCGCCTGGGGCAAAGGGATTATCATCCAGGGGGGGGCGAATAATACGGTACAGTTGAATCGGATTACCGGATGTCTGGATGGCTCAACCACCAATAACCATGGTATTGTTCTGTATGACGCTACCGGGAACCTGATCAAGAAGAATACGATCAAGAATTGCCAGAACGGGATCTGGCTGCCATTTGCGAATCCGGCTTCAGGCAACAATATTGAAAATAATGCCATCAGTACTACCACCCGCGCGGCGATCGAGGTCGGTGATGACTGCAACGAGAATGTCATTGCCTATAACCATATCTGGGATGGTCGCACGGGCATGTATATCTCCGGGGATGGAAACGGGGTTCATGAGAACATAATCTCGGATTGCAGAACCCGGGGAATACATCTGATGGCCGGATCTACCAACACCTGGGTCTATAACAATGTTTTCCGGGACAACGCCGACCAGGCAGTGGACAACGGTTCCGGGAATATCTGGAATAAGTCCAAGACCGCCGTCAACAGCAACATAGTCGGTGGCCCCTTTCTGGGCGGGAACTACTGGGATACCTACACGGGGCATGATACCGATGGGGATAAACTCGGAGATACGCCGTACCCGATCAACGGCTCCGCCGGCACCTCCGATGGCCTCCCCCTCATCTATGTCTCGATGCCCTCTCCGACGCCGGGCCCTACCCCTTCCGGTCTCGGCACGATTGTCTCCGGTGATTACAATGGCGACGGCAAGGCTGACCTGGCAGTATTCCGGGCCAGCTCCGGTCTCTGGGCGATTCGGGGGGTAACCCGAACCTACTTTGGGGCCGAGAACGACCTTCCGGTCTCCGGGGACTATAACGGGGACGGGACCGCCGATATCTCACTCTTCCGCGGGTCTGCCGGTCTCTGGGCCGCCCGGGGAGTTACCCGGGTTTACTTCGGCGGCAGTTCCGATCAACCAGCCGCCGGTGATTATAATGGTGACGGAAGCTGCGATATAGGTATCTTCCGGGGAAGCTCCGGCCTCTGGGCGATTAGGGGAGTTACCCGGTCCTACTTCGGTGCCGGGAGCGACCTCCCGGTCTCCGGGGACTACAACGGGGACGGAAGCGTTGATATCGCGCTCTTCCGCGGGTCCGCCGGTCTCTGGGCTGTCCGGGGAGTCACCCGAACCTACTTCGGCGGATCCGATGATCTGCCTCTCCCCGGAGATTACAGCGGGAGCGGTTCGAGAAGCCCGGCCATCTTCCGGGAGAGTTCCGGTCTCTGGGCGGTCCGGTCTGTAACCCGTCTCTATTTCGGAACCGATGGCGACCGCCCGGTCCCGGCCGACTTCAACGGATCCGGTGCCGATGATATAGGCATCTTCCGCCCTTCGTCCGGCCTCTGGGCCATTAATGGAATCACAAGAGTTTACTTTGGTTCGAGCATTGATCTTCCGGCAACGAGATAGTCGGGTACTTTTACTGATTACTGATCACAGCTTACTGATTACTGTGTTTTATCTGGGCTGTAAGTGGTGTTGCCAGAGTATACTTTGGAAGTAGAGTAGATATTCCAGTAACGAGATAGGGGATGGGGAATGGGGGAAGACCGGTGAAAAAAAGGGACGTTGAAAAATAAGAACGTTAAAAAGAAAGGACGTTGAAGATCGTTGAAGACCGAAAAATGGGGCCCCGCAAAACCAACAGTCCCGCGGTCCCGATGTCTATCGGGACTTTGAGGTGATGATTTACAATTATTGCGGTTGAGTTGTTTCTGAATGGGGAATGGGGAATGGGGAATAGGGAATGGTTGAAATTTAAGCTTCCGCTGCTCCGCCCGGCACGAGGCTATTAATGAGAGGTACTATCTGTTCTTTCAAACTGCCGAAGGCAGCGATCCCGCATCCCGATCTTGCATATTGTATCCACTATCCTGTATCCTGCATTTGACCCTTCCCCCTGCTCTATTCCCCATTCCCTATTCCCCTGTTCACCAATCCAATCTCGTAGTACAGGGCTTCAACTCTGCCTTTCTCTCTATCTGCTGCTCTGAACCTCTAACAAGAGCAAAGGGTAGACTTGCCCCCTAATGATGCTTGGTCCTGTGGGGCGCCCCTACGGGCGGCATTTTTTGTTTTAATTGACAGCTCCTCAGAAATATTTATATTTAATGATGACTTTACTATGTACTGAAAACAATTACTAACTGGAGGTTTGTTATGAAGAAGAAGGGTTCTCTTAAACTGATGATAATATTATTAGGTATGATGCTCTGCCTCCCTGCTGGGGCGGCGGCAGTGAGCCTGGAGATCATCTATAAAGGTGAACAAACCGTTGATATGCGCATACATAACAATATTCCCCGTGCCAGGCAGAAGTTTGAACTTAAACGGGGTAGCAGTGAGATTAATGAGTGGATCTTCCAGTCGGAGCCAGGTCCAGCGGATCTGTATTACAGTGACGGTGATAGCACCCCTCCCTTCAGCAGCCATACATATACCATTTTGAGCTACTGGAGTACCAATGGCATGGACTGGTTAGACGATGGTACCGATATTAAAGATGTGGATACCGCAATTATGTCCGGTACGCTTCATAATGATATTGACTGGCAGAACCTTCTGGGGAGGAATACGGTCTGGTGGGATTCCGCTGAATACACTGTCTCATGCGTGAACGTCGCGGATGGGGACCTGGGAATTTACAACACCACCGTTCGATTGAATGACAGCGCGTATAGCCTGAAGGCAATCGGCCCGGGAACAATTACCGCTGAGGGTGTAGCCTTCACCAGCACCATTTCCGCAGGAGGTGAGGTTGAGTTCGAAAGCCAGAGTGACCTCTCCGCCGAGTCGATCAAGGAGTGCACCTTCCAGAGTGTGGATCTGACGATTACCAACTCCGCCGGGGTGGAGATAAAAGATTCCGGTTTCAATGATTGCCAAGTCACCACCAACTCAAATTCATCCGGCACTACCTTCAATAACTGTACCGGCAGCTATGACCTGACCATCGGCGGAGACGGGGAGACCGTCCGGGATTGCACCGGTATTCTGGAACTCTATATCAGCGGGGCCGATCACAGCATCCTCCGTAATAGTCTTCGCAATATGGAGGCCCGGGGGGACTCCTGCACCATTCAGGATAATACCTTCAGCAGCGATGCCTACACCTGGATAAGATTTGATCTCTGCGGAAATTCTAACCATGTTCTGGAGAATACCCTGGAACATCGGGAAGTGGATAACGGTTATCCCATGATCAGGATTATTGGGGATAGCAATATCGTGGAGAAGAATGTTATCACGGAACAGGTGGCCGGGGCCGGGGCGTGGGGAAGCGGGATCCATATTCAGGGGGGTGATAATAACACGGTGCAGTTGAACCGGATTATCGGCTATCTGGATGGCTCATCCACCAATAACCATGGCATTCTTCTGGATGGTGCTACCGGGAATCTGATCAAGAAGAATACGATCAAAAACTGTCAGAACGGGATCTGGCTGGGATTTCCGAATTCAGCCTCCGGAAACAATATTGAAAATAACGCCATCAGTATTACCACCCGCGCGGCGATCGATGTCGGCGATGACTGTGATACCAACGTTTTCGCGTATAATCATATCTGGGATAGTTACGTGGGTATGTACATATCCGGCGAGGGAAACGGGGTTCATGAGAATATAATCTCGGATTGCAGATACCGGGGAATACATCTGATGGCCGGAGCTGCCAATACCTGGGTCTATAACAATGTCTTTCGGGATAACGCCGGCCAGGCGGTGGACAACGGATCCGGTAATATATGGAATAAGCCCAAGACCGCAGTCAACAGTAACATAGTCGGTGGACCCTATCTGGGCGGGAACTACTGGGACACCTACACGGGTCATGATACCGATGGGGATAAACTCGGAGATACACCGTACCCGATCAACGGCTCATCCGGCACCTCCGATGGCCTCCCCCTCATCTATGTCTCGATGCCGTCACCGACACCTGGTCCTACCCCTTCCGGGCTCGGCACGGTTGTCTCCGGGGATTACAATGGCGACGGCAAAGCCGATCTGGCAATATTCCGGGCCAGCTCCGGTCTCTGGGCGATCCGGGGGGTTACCCGGACCTACTTTGGGGCCGAGAGTGACCTTCCGGTCTCCGGGGACTATAACGGGGACGGGACCGCCGATATCGCGCTCTTCCGCGGGTCCGCCGGTCTCTGGGCGGCCCGGGGAGTTACCCGGGTTTACTTCGGCGGCAGTTCCGATCAACCAGCCGCCGGTGATTATAACGGTGATGGAAGCTGTGATATCGGCATCTTCCGGGGAAGCTCCGGCCTCTGGGCGATTAGGGGAGTTACCCGGTCCTACTTTGGTGCCGGGAGCGACCTCCCGGTCTCCGGGGACTACAACGGGGACGGAAGCGGTGATATCGCGCTCTTCCGCGGGAGTGCCGGCCTCTGGGCCGTCCGGGGAGTCACCCGGACCTACTTCGGCGGATCCGATGATCTGCCCATCCCGGGAGATTACAGCGGGAGCGGATCAAGGGGCCCGGCCATCTTCCGGGAGAGTTCCGGTCTCTGGGCCGTCCGGGGTATAAGCCGTTTCTATTTCGGAACCGATGGCGATCGCCCGGTCCCGGCCGACTTCAACGGATCCGGGGCCGATGATATAGGCATCTTCCGCCCATCGTCCGGCCTCTGGGCCATTAATGGAATCACAAGAGTTTACTTTGGTTCGAGCATTGATCTTCCGGCAACGAGATAGTCGAGTCTTTTACTGATTACTGATCACCGCTTACTGATTACTGTGTTTTATCTGGGCTGTAAGTGGCATTACCAGAGCATACTTCGGAAGTAGCGTAGATATTTCGGTAACCCGTTGATGCTGGATTCTTCTCGTCCATCATCGAAGTGAGTGGCAGCGAACGTTCGTCCATCGTCCCTCAAGTTATTAGATGCCTATTTGCTTTAATCAAAAGTGGTGAATCATTCACCACTATGATGGAATACCATAAGGATCAATGAGTTATAACAACCCCGCGCCCAAAATCAGTGTAAAGACATGTACAAATTATGATCGGGGAGGGGATGGTCTTGGTTTGTTTGCTAATAAGGAGCTATTGAAATGGGACTTAGCATTCATTACCGCGGGCGTTTGAAGACGCCGGAGTTGATTTCTTTGATCACTGATGAGTTGGTCGATATCTGTCTGAGTCTGGGCTGGGAGACCTCCCTCCTGGATGAGGATTTCAGCATGGAGAATACTTCCGAGTTGGTCCCCACCGAAAAGGGGGTCAAGATAACCGGCCATCTCCCGCTGAAAGGAGTTGGGATCGCACCGGGAGAGGGAAGCGAGGGAGTATCATTCTTCTTTGACCGGGATGGCAATCTGATCGCTCCCCTCACGATGGCAATCTCCGGTACGGTAAAAGGTGAACTCCCCTGGGCCGCGGTCAAGACCCAGTCCGCCCCCCTTGATATCCACATAACTCTCATCAAGCTCTTCCGGTATCTGAAGAAGAAATATTTCGAGATCTTTGAAGTTTCGGATGAGGGATCATACTGGGAGACCGGCGACGAGGTTCTCCTCCGGAAGAAGATAGAGTTCCTGGCCGGCAAGATTAATGCCGTCGGGAAGACGCTTTCGGAAGCCGATCTTGGCAGCGATCCCGATATCTCCCCCCACGAACTGGCTGATCGGATAGAAGAACTGCTGCGGGAGAGATGGGATGAGCTGTAATCATCATTTGAAATCATCATATCTTTAACTCCGGAGACATAGATGAAAAACACCATACTTTTCATGGTCTGTTCTGCACTGATATTCTGCTCCTGCTCCAGAGAATCGGAACCGGAGCAGCAATCCCGCGATTCACTCTCGGATAGGCTGGATATTATCAATCAGGCCAGAGAGGTTCAAAAGAAGGAGAACCAGGCAACCGAGCGCCGGAACAAGCTGGTCAATGATATATTTAATAAGAACCAGGTGCCGACACCGGCTGAATAATAGTTGGTTCCATAGTGTTTGAGTTTTTGGGGTTGCCAATACTAGACCATACTCGAAAAGAAATTTTTAAAATTTTACCTGAAACAACGAAGTAATTCACCACGAAGGTCACGAAGTACACGAAGGATAGTTGAGAAAGAACAAAATCCAGTTCATTATTAACAAACCTTCGTGATCTTCGTGTCCTTCGTGGTTTTAATTAGCTTTATTTCAATGGGATACATTTTTCGAATGGGGTCATGCTAACACGCTGAATTTGATTGAGAATCAGTTAAGCTGGAGCGGATTATGTTCGGACTGAAGAATAGACGAAGAAAAAAGATCTCCACCCAGCCGTTCCCGCCGGATTGGCTCCCCATAGTAGAAAAGAATATTCCCCGCTTTCAAGCTCTGCCGGCTGAGGACCGGAGGGAACTTTTAAAGGATATCCTGATCTTTCTGGCGGAGAAGAACTTCGAGGGATGCGGGGGGCTTTCTCTCACCGATGAGATACGGGTCACAATCGCCGCCCAGGCTTGCCTGCTTCTCCTACACCGGAAGAACGACGATTATCCCCGTCTCCAGTCAATCCTGGTCTATCCTCATGCTTACCGGGTGGACGGAAAGAAAGTTAGTTCGGGAGGATTTATCCGGGAAGGGCCGGAGATCCGAGCCGGGGAATCGTGGAGCCGCGGCGCGGTGGTTCTTTCCTGGGACGATGTCAAAAAGAGCGCGTCTGATCTCCGGGATGGTCATAATGTGGTTCTCCATGAATTCGCCCACCAGTTGGACCAGGAAGACGGCGCGGCCGATGGGATCCCGGTTCTCGGGGAGCGGTCGCGCTATACCGCCTGGGCGCGGGTACTGGGAAGAGAGTACCGGGAACTGGTAAGCGAGATCGAGAAAGGCCACCGAACCGACATAGATCCTTATGGAGCTCTCTCCCCGGCCGAGTTTTTCGCGGTGGTTACTGAATGCTTTTTTGAGAAGCCCGCTGCTCTCCGCCGGCGGCACCCTGAACTCTACCGTCAGCTCCGTCTTTTTTACCGTCAGGATCCGCCTTCATAAACTGGGAATGAGGCTGGGCATGGTCTTGAAAACCATGATCGAAAGATGAGATTTTTATATAAGATTTTTCTGGTAGCGTTGATTACCGCGGCTATCTTGTCATTGGGGAGCATGTTGGGGATTAAATCGGGGGGATGGAGCATCCTCGCTTTCCTCGGGTCGGCCTTCTTCTTTATGGGAGAGTTTCTGACCGGTTCCGGATTTACCCTCCGGCTTCACTATATCAACCGGCCGACCCCGGAAGCGGCCTGGAAATTCCTGGGAATCATCTGCTGGGTTATTACCGGTATATGGTTTCTCTACTCACTCTTCTCCTGAAGGAGGTGAGATAAACTCATCTAAGTGGATGGAGGCCGTGGTGGAAATGTGAAGGCAATGAAGAAAAAAGGAGGAAGATAATGAATACGAACAGTAAATTAATAGTCTGCCTGATAATGATAATAGGAGTAATCGTAGTTACCGTTACCATTGCCCGGGCGGAAGATGCCGGATCCGGCGGCGATTTCCGGGTCGAGGTTCGGGGATTGAGGATCGTGGGGGATGGTTACAATGATGATCAGTCGATGCGTCCTTTTAACTGGACCTATGGTACCACGGTAGTTCTCCTGATTCAGGCGGAAGCGGGAAATATAATCGACTTTGACGATGACAACAGCACAATCAAGATGGCCCGGGACGATAAAGGGACGGACCTGATGAAAAGTGTCGGTAAAGGTATGAACAGCACCCCGGATTTCGGCTCTTTTCCTGATATCAGTTCGGACCGGAAAGCCTGTCTGATCGACCTGAAGTTTCCTCGTAATCCAGCACCCGGAGCGGTGCGGCTGAAATGTTCCGGCACGATGAAATTATTCTGCGCTACTGAGAAAGTGTCTTTTGAGATGAAAGATGTCGCGTTGAAGAAGAATACCGAGATTATTGTCGGCTCCTTTTTTCTGGTTATCAGCGACGTGTCACGGCCAGAGTGGCAGGCGGACGAATATCCTCTCTCTGTAACTTTTCAATCCCGGAAAAGATTCGATACTCTGGAGTCAGTTAAATTCTATGACGCAGAGGGAGATGAGATTGAGTCGAGTGAGGCAGGCAGCAGCGAGAGCCGGTTCATGGGAAGCGTTACGGCAACCCGGGACTACAACCTGACTAAAAAGCTGGATAAAGCCACCATCGTCTTCACCTTCTGGAAGGACTGGAAGATGGTCCCGGTCCCATTCTCGGTGACCACCTCACTCGGATTATAAGTTAGTGCCGGCGTCGCAACCTCGTAGCGGCAGCCTTTAGGATGCCACTAGTGGCGATCTGAAGGTCGCGGTAAAAATTGGATTAAGCGTAAGGAGTAAAACGATGAAAGCAGTTCGGAGTAGTGCGATTGTTCTGGCCGTCGTCTGGTTGACGATGGTGAGCATCCCGGTCTTAGCAGGGCCGGGAACAGAGCCTCGGATGCCGGAGGAGTTCCTCCAGCCGCGGAAAAAAACAGCAATCCTGGCTGTCCATCTGGCGGCGCAGGGATTGGGCGGGCAGTGCGCGGCAGTCACTGATCAGAGAAAGTGGATCAAGCTGATCCGTGCCTTTATCGAACCGATTCGGTTCTACCCGGACAATTCGGGATATTTCTATGTCTATAATTATAACTGTGTCAATATCGCCCACGCTACTCAGAAGAACTTGGTTGGGAAGGATCTCTCGGATTATCAGGATGAGAAGGGGAAGTTCGTGATCCGCGAGTTGGCCCAGGCGGCCCGTAGGGGCGGGGGATTTGTCGAGTATTACTGGATCAAGCCGGGAGCTGAAGGCGAGCACCTTAAGATTGGTTATGTCGAGCCTATCACGGGGACCAACTACTTCATCGGGACCGGGGTGTATCTGGACTGAAGAAATACTTCGAGATATTTGAAGTCGAGGATGAGTGGTCCCGACTGGAGAACTTAGCTTCGCAACTTATTAAACCGTGAATCTCGCGAATCTTCGCTAAATAGAGCTAAATGAACTACGAATTACGCGAATTACACGAATTTCAACGTTCTCATTAGATATTCCTTGTTGAATATTGGATATTCAGAATCTCTGCCCAATCACTGATTACCGCTCAAGGATTACCGATTATTTCTACCTGATTTTGCACTTCAAATAGCCGGCATTGTGATTGAGAAACAACTTCCTCCCCCTTCCCTTGGCTGATATGCCACCTCTCCTCCGTGCTCCCGCATGATGGCCCGGGCGATGGTGAGGCCGAGGCCGGTTCCTTTTACCCGGGTGGTTAGACGGTCATCGACACGGTAGAATTTGTTGAATATTTTTTTGCCTGCCCTCTTTGATATCCCGATCCCTCGGTCACTTACTGTTATTATTGCCCAACCATCTTTAATCTTGACTGCGATTTCGATCTCCCGGTTCTTCCCCGAGTATTTTTCCGCGTTGGAGAGAAGGTTGATCAGGACCTGTTCCAGGGCTTCGGGATCGCCCAGGACCGGCACCGGCGCGTCTAACCCTTTAATCCTGATGGAAAAGCCCCGCTCCTCCAGGGGGACCTTCAGATTCTCCGTGGCTCTCCGGACCACATCCGTCAGATCAATATTTTGTTTATGGTAGGTCTTTTCTCCGTCCTCGATCCGGGAGAAGTCGAGGACGTTGTTGATCAATCGGGAGAGGCGTTTACTCTCGGATACCATCAACTTCAGGTAGTGCTGTTGTTTCTCTCGATCGGGCTGACGCCCCTTCGCGAGTATCTCGGCAAAGAGCCGGATCGAGGTGAGAGGGGTTTTGAGTTCATGGGAGACATTGGCAGCGAAGGTGGTCTTCTGCTGTGCCAGAATGATCTCCTGGTTGACCGAGCGGAAGATGAGAAATCCTCCGAGAATGATCGCGATCAGCAGGATCGCGATCAGTACCACCATGATCAGGGACTGGAGTCTGGCCCGGGAGGCCAGCGCGGCGGGGTCGGAGAGATAGGCGGCCACCTCCCAGCGGGGGAGGACCTCTCCGATCTCCCGGGAGAAGAACGGCCGCTTCCATTTGCGCCCGGCTACTTCATTGAGGGGGTCGAGAAGAGGAGATCCATTCTGGTCGAGGATGGTCATGAGCCTGGTGGCGGAGTAGGGGATTGGAAGAACCGAAAGAATCTTTTTCGTGAATGCCTTCAGGTTAACCAGGCAGCCGGCAATCTCTCCTCCCGGCGGGATCTTTTTCCAGAAGAAGATCTCAAGTTTCTTGCCTGTCAGGCGGGGAATAAACCCCTGTTTGGCATTGCCGGTGATCCGGGAGAAGTTGAGTTCTTCCGCGACCAGGATCGATCGGTCCCGGACGATTCTGGTTGCTGTCTGCTTTCGGGGAAGAACATTTCTCTCCAGGACCTCTTTCTTTTCCTCCTCGACATGATGGTAGAGTTTGTTCTGGACTTCCGGAGAACCGCGGAATTTCGCTGCGGCTAACTTCTCCTTGAGCCGGGGTTGCCCTAATGCTTTCTTCAGATCCAGGTATTTCTCTTCACGTACGGATCCAC